>JACCDG011800808.1_pt1 | contig 264048 bp, 444 predicted proteins | sample 7442471 | NCBI WGS metagenome assembly JACCDG01 (sample SAMN15323444, study PRJNA562643) | freshwater metagenome | isolation source: river surface water | place: USA:Blue River Watershed | collected 2017-08-17
GGCCTTAGTTAGAATTAATGTTCCATGTGAAACGTTTCACAAGCTAGCGCAATAATAAAGCGCCAGTCACGTTCTGGCGCAAGATGCTAACACATGGGGCAATCAAACTTTAATAGTAGACTCTCGAATAGTCATGCGTCAATTTGCCGTTTTCGTCTCGCTTCATTTCCCATGTTTGTCCGGGAACATATTCGCCCACGAAGGCAATTTTTAAGTTGTTATAGCCTTTGTATGCGTTGGCATCATGCAAAATGTTTTCCAACACGATACACATGCCTTGCTTAACCTCGTCCATGAAATGTTCGCTGGCCAGTGCAGCATTTACACTCAATTTTATATCTTGAACGTTTACGGTTTTACGTGCTCTACTCATTGTTTTTTGCCCCTTTGTCTGTCAGACGGTTTGAAGACTGAGGCAGGATTTTAGTTGCCTGCCTCAGAAAAGAAAGTTTACGCGGCGAATTCTTGAAGACAAGCCAGCGAAGTAGCACGTGGAAAGCTTGTCGGCACGTATGCCTTAGACCTTACGTCATTGGCTTGTGCCAGGTAAAGATTGCAATCCGCTGCAATCCGGCGGGCGCTCATAATTTCTGCCTCAACTTCGGCATCAATCCGCGCCAAAATTTCCGCCGTTTCTTCCTTAAAACCGTCTGCGATATATTCTTCGATTGTCTTAAACATGTTTGCTCCTGTTAGTCTTAAAGGTTAAATGAATGGGGCAAACCGTGAAGCTTGCCCCCTATTAAAAATGCTAGTTAGCAATCGCCGCCTAAGTCCAGTAGTGCATAGTGTGATGCAATCTGGGAAAGTATCCACACGTCACCTTTTCCTGTCAGAATCGCCCAGATTGCTTGCTGACCGTAGTATTCCGCCAATTCTTTGTTTGTAAAGTTATCCATTTTGTTTGCTCCTCAGTGTTAAAGGTTGATTTTTCAATCTGTCCGAAGACACCATGATATATGCATGCAGCGTACCACAAGTTTACCTGAAAAGCTAAACTACTGAAAACAAACGAGATATAGTTTTAGAGTATTTCCGCAAAAGATATTCACGGGCTGTGGAAAACTTTCTAAAAAGTGCGTTTTCGTGCCAGAGCCGTAAAGTGTTGATATGAATAGGCTTACGGCATTGCTTATCATTTTGCAGAAATCATAAAAATTCATTTCTTCGGATGAGTATATGAAATTTCGGATATAAATGTAATCTCTGAACGACACTGTAAACAAAGGCTGACAACTATCGTTTACATACGCTTGGCACAAAAATTGCATGAGATAATTGGTAAAATAAGTTGACCTTTTAACTAATATTTGCGGCAACGGCTGCTCTCGTGGTGGCAACTTTGTTGATTCTAAATGGTTTATAGTCGCGGAAATGGGAAGAGGCAAGCGGTAAAGCCTGCCTCTGAGAAAGCCGGATTGTTAGGAAGTCTTAGCGGAATTCGTTAAAACAGTATGGAGAAACATACTCTTTTACTCCATCAAGTAAGACCGCAACGCCGCCACCAGGAACATGGCCGACATATTCGACCTCTTCTCCAACTTCCAACATTTTGCCGGATTCCGCCTGTCCGCTATAAGCTACTTTAATTTTCATGTTATCCCCTTATTGAATGATAGGTGAGACAAGCCGAAGTAGCCTGCCTCACCAAGATAATGTTAAATCCAAGCTTTAACTTCTTGAATACTTTCGGCTTCTTGTAATCGCCGCCATGCGTTCACTATACAGCATGCCGCGTATGTTTCATCGGCAGAATCTTCCGTGATACCGAGCGCGACAATCTCCGCCTTAAATTCGGCATAGGTAAAATCCCCAGCCTTGCGTCCGGTAAATTGCACGATACGCTTGGCACACATTGCGGCTTTCTTATCCCTTGCCTCTGCTATAGCCAGATAAGCAACAGCCTGAAGATTAACGGCCAAAGTTTGCTGTAATTGCAGTGTATCTTTAGCGTACATTTTGGCCTGATGCTTCAGAATCGAGGTTTTATCTTGTTTCATGGTATGCTCCTACAGTGTTAAAGATTTGAAACTAGGTGAGACAAGCTGGAACGCCTGCCTCACCTATACTTGCGGATTAGAGTTTGATAATTAGGGCATCTTGCGCGCCCATATCAAATGCCTCTGCTGAGGCATTCTGGTTATCTGGAGTTCCACCGAGGCAGTTAAACAAGTCGTTAATCTCTTCAATCGTAATGTCCATTTCTTGTGCTCCTAGTGTTAAAGGTCATTTTAGATACACGTATAGCTGCTGGCGATTGCGCGCCGCTAACTATCTAAAAACTCAAAAGAACTACTATCATGATAGGCAATGCGCGTGCCAAAGGCGGAAATATACCATTGCGCCCGTAAATCCTTTAGAATCAATAGCGGCACGATACTTGCATGATACTACTTCGCGGAATATCCGAAAATATGGAACAAAATTATGGATATATCCGAAAATATGAATGCAACACTACTTGCATGTGCCACATGACACCAAGTAATTGGTCTGACCATGTATCTATGTGACCAATACAAGCCATCTCATAGTACCTGACAGAGTAAAGAAGTATTAAAGTATGAACTACTACATACCATAGATTACATTGCCGGAATAAGACCTACAATCTAACTGGTACTTTATCCCGCAAAGCTATTTACAACATAACGGACACAATCTCACAGACTACTTTATACTATAAAGTAGTCACTACCATCAACAACTTGCGCCCACATAGTAGCTGACCTAGCAAAGCAATCCGCAAACTAGAATCATTCTATGTTTAGACTTAATCTAAATAGAAATAAATATTATTAGAGAAAATATTATTTAGATACATGGTCAGACCAATTCGGCCACGAAGCGAGCCAAAACGCGAATAAGCGCCAAAACAGGCTTGTACCAAGATTCACACGTTGCAAATAAAGGACTTACGAGCGCGAAATCCGGCCCATACTCTAGCCTTAATCTGTTGACAAAAACGCAGTGGTGAGCCTTAAAATCGAAGCCGTAAAGCCTTTATTATCATAGGGTTACAGGGAGGCAACTATTGTGCCACAAATATGCACGATATGGTGTAAAATCTGTGTGGTACACTACTTGCATGGTTGAGTGTATCACTATCAACTAGCCTAACATGTGACGATATACCGGCACAAGTTATTTAATTCACAAGCTCACTTATGGCACACTGTTTGTCCATAGCAAGTCGTGTGCCACAAGCCGGAACAATCGGCGTGCCAGACAATGGGACAATCACTATACCAGAAGGCCGGACAAAATGCGTACCACAAATCATAAATAATAATTATATCTTTTTAATGCCACGTTCTTGGACAATCGGTGTACCAAACCAGAGCTAAAAATAATTATAATCCTCTAATATATTTTACGTGCCAAAACTAGAAGATATATCATTAATTCTTTTTAATGCCAAAATTATCAATCAAACCATTATAATTCTCTAATGTAAATTGCGTGCCACAGTTCATTTATTAGAGAATTATAATGTGTATCAAATCAGTACGGCAGGAAGATTAGAGCTTTCTAATGCCACAAATCCAATCATTAGAATAATTTAACATTAGAAAAATCTCATTTACCTAAGTCCTGCCTCGCCCTGGCGTTCTTAGATACCACTACTACCTAGAGAAAAATAAAAAAGAACTCGGCTTCTTATACATTCTTATATAGAAAAATTTTAAAAAAAAACAACAAAATGCAGAAAATACTTAATATATAAATTTCTATAAGTTCTTTTTTATATATTCAAACTTTCTCTTTATTATTTGTGGGAGGTTTGTGTAATGGTACTGTTCCCCGTACTGGTAAAGTTTATTGTTAATAAGTTTGTAGAGTTCTTTTTCCGGCAATTCCGCCAAAGAAGGACACATATAGGCTCTCAAGTTCTCTTTGGCTCCTACTAGATTGTTTTTTGCATGCCCAACTATTGTATCCCAAGCTTGCATATGTTTCGGCCATAAATTTGGATACTTTTCCCTCATGTAGTTGAATATAGCATATTGAATTCCAAAAACTCTTAATTCCCGCTTAAAAGGAACTTCAGTTTTGTATCTTATCGGACTAATTGTAATTCCGTCAGATAAAAATTCATATACCGGAAATTTAAGTCCAAAATCTTTATCAAATAGTCTTGCGTTTGGTGATTCAATTACATGCGCTATTTCGTGAGTAATCAACTCTATACGCTTTGCGGAATAAATGTTTATTTTACCGTTAGAGGTTTCCGCAGTTACACCAGAGCTTATATAGTTCAAGGTAAACATTTCTCTTGGAAGTATTGAATAAAATACTTCTTCTACGTCTTTTTCCGCAAGCATAGTAACTTTCATGTCTACATCTTACTGATTTCATTGGGAAAGTCAAGTGAAAATTTTAAAAAAGAACTTGATTTTCGCAAATAAATGCTATATAATTTTTTATATGAATAAAAATAAGTTTTCAATGAAGCAGTTAGAAATCGCCAAGAATATCATGGCTAGTAACTGGATTGATGGAGTTTGTGGTTTGGTAGTTGGTGAGGATTGTCTTAAAGTTTATATTGAAAGTGAAGAATTCCGCAAAATTATTCCGTTAGATATTCGCGGAATTCCTACTATGATTATTTTTAAGCCTTCAAATCAAAAACTACTTACTTGATTTGCGGTAAACTCTTCCATCCATATCCATAAAGTGAGATTCACTTGTTGGGGTGTAAGTAATCTTTGGCGGATTCTTCAACATTTCCAACTCTTTCCGTAGCGGTTCAGATTGATACTTTTCCGCGAAATTCCATACTGCTAAAGCCATTTGAATATAAAATTCTTTGGCTTCTTCCGGCAATTCTTTCCAAGTTGGAACTTCCTCTTCCAAGTCAGGTCTTCCCGCGTTCAGAATGGAACTTCCAGTTTCATAAACAAGTTGCCCTAAATAATCCCAATTTGGCCGACATGTTCCTGCTATTGTTTGTATCATAATTTTTTAACTGAAATCCGGAATAATTCCAAACTCAACTCTGCAAGATTCACATTCCTTACTCAGTTCCTTTATTTTTCCGCAAACTGGACGGAAAAGTTGTGAACTTCGGATTCTACAGTTAGATAGTTAAAGGGAACTACTTTTAAACTGTCGTCATAATCACGAAATTTTGTTCGTCGTAAAATTCCTTTTACTTTTATATTAGGAATTAGATAATAAATGACTCTGCACTCAGGTAAGATTTCTTCTAACTTATAAGATAACTCATTACCCATAATGTCCCAAAAATACTCCAGATTTTCTTTCTTCGCGGTACATTTTAAATACGGGCCAACATAAACGCTGAATGCTATACTCATTTTACTTTAATTCCTTTAGATTCATCCAGTTATTCTTATATTCGCGGAAAAGGTTTAAGTCTTTCCGTAATTCATGGACTTCTTGTAACATGGCAAGAATCAGCCCATTTCCGGTTAAATCTTGCCACTCTTCATCATACCTTAAAGCTTTTAGTTCGCCTGTATGTTCATTAAATTCTACGGTGTATTTATTGTCAAATGTTTCTTTCATAATTTTCCGCGAATTCTCTGATTCTGTCACCTGTAGCTTCTACATTAGTCAAAATATTTCGTGAAATAGAAAGTTGAATTAATGGAGCAAAGTAATTCAACAAATGAAACAAGTTAAACTGGCCTTTAACTAAAACTTCAATAAATCTATCACCAAAGGCCACTAACACTAAAAACTTATATTCAAAAGAACTGTCTTCACTAAGGGCAAATATTTCTGTTCCGTCTATTGAGTTATCAGGAATACTATCCTCCAAATAAAATCCCAATTTTTGTAAGTTTGTTTTGTAGTCCACTCCCATTTCAGTGTAATTAAACTCAACACTTGACCATCCATCTGTGAAATTATAAGCTTTAACTTTCATTTTAATTACTTAAATAAAAAATTTTGCAAACCTTTTCAGATTTGATATAGAAGATTATATATCAATTTTTCTTCGTGGTCAAGAGAAAAAGACTTGAATTTTCCGCCAAGGTTCCGTATAATAATGATGGAGGAAAATTATGTCAGAGTGGCTTATAGAAAAATACTCAAATCAAATAGATGAACTTTACGCGGAAAACAGAAAACTTAAAACTGAAATTGAAGATTATAAGAGTCTTATCAATTCGCGGGAAAAATTTGAAGATTTAATTAATAAATTCAAACAAGACAACTTTCCGCAAACTTATGATATTTCAAAATTGATTCCTGAAGGATTTCAACAGCCAGCTATCCCAGCAAAAAGTAAGTGCGTACATCTTTATGGTCTTGAGTATGACTGGGAATCAACTAATCAAATTTTTATAGATGTTAAGTTTGGAGAAGCTTTTAGCCCAAAAGACAAAGAAGATATTGACGAAATATTTAATTTCTGTCCTTATTGTGGAGTAAAATTTATACATGACTGAAGAAGTTTTTGAGAAACATATAGATGATTTAATATTAGAAGTTTATCAAAGCAAAGAGTTGTCAGTAAATTTAAGCGAACTTCGTAATGTTGTGAAACTTATTTACATTCGCGGATATAATCAGTGTGTTAAAGATACTGATGAAGAAATTCTAAAACAAGTTTCTACTTTTAGTCCTTACCTTAAGGAAAAGATTGAAAAAGAGCTAGGGAAGATATAGGAGAATAAAATGCAGTTTTTCGGAGGTAAGCAGCGTATAGCAAAACAAATAGCCGGATTTCTAAATACATTAGACACCAGTTTAGACTATTATGAGCCATTTTGTGGCGCGAATAATTTAGTGCCTTACTTAAATTATTCCGCAAATTATTATTTATCAGATATTTGTGAAGATTTAATCCTGCTTCACAAATTTATTCAAGCTGGCGGAATTCCTATTGACAACTTATCCCGCGAAGAGTATAAAGTCTACAAAACAGCAGAAGCTTCTGCAATGAGAGGATTTGTTGGTTTCGGATGCTCTTTTGCGGGAAAATGGTTTGGGGGGGTATGCTTCAAACAAACGTGAGAGAAATTATGCTTCGGATGCTAAAAATTCTTTGATAAAGAAATGGGGAATGTGCCAAGGTAAAAATATTAACTTTAGCTGTAAATCATATCTTGATGTGTTTCCGGAAAACTCTGTTGTTTACTTAGACCCGCCCTATGCTAACACAACCAGCTACGGCTATTCAGGGAAATTTGATTCAAATACTTTTTGGAATTGGGCTAGACAGATTTCTAAAAATAATCAAGTCTTCATTTCTGAATATACAGCGCCATTAGATTTTGAAACTGTATTAGAAATAAATACAAAAACGGAAATAAGAACTAAAACAGGAAGGGAAGATAGAATAGAAAAATTATTCAGGTTAAAATAATATGCAACTACCAAAAATTGAAGTAAAACTTGAATCCCGCAAACGAAAATATTTTATTAACGGCGAAGAAGTAAAGACTAAATCTGGCGGAAAATTAGGATGCCGCCCTAAAGTTTTTTTGCCTGAACTTGGCATTGTAATTAAATTCAACGCTAGATGGAAACGCCATGCACATAATGACCAAGAGTTTTACAACAAGATTCAAGAAAAGGACAAACAATACTTTCCTAAACTTATTTGTCAGACGGAACAGTACACTGTACATGAGTATGTTCCGCATAAAGAGGCAAAACCCGATTCAGAGGAAGACTGGCTGGCTGAGCATTTAGCACATAAATACGGGATTGGTGATTATCATCTATGGCAGATAGGAAAAAGACTTGATAATGAGGAATTAGTATTTTTTGACTACGGATTCTCAGGCTAAGTCGTAATCAACTATAATAAAATCATGTGTTTCGATTCTTCCTAAATCAAAATCAAAACATAATTTTTTACCGCATTTATCAAATTCAATATCTATTACAGACAGAACAGTAAGTTCAATAAGTTGAGTGCAGGTTTTTATCCAAACTCTTCTTGTCTTTTCATTAATATACAGTTTCATTCTATTCATCTGGACAGTCATCATCTTCATTTATTTTAAATTTATTATTGGCATAAGTTTTTAACATTCTAAAAACATCTAATCCAAAAGTAATCGTCGAAACAGTTTCCCCATCGTTTTGTGTTAAGATAATCTCATTTCCATCAAAACTTGCATAAATATCATTTCCTAAATAATTTCCAGCTATCATTTTATATTTTATCCTTTATTTTTTTTGGTCAAAAAATTTCTTCGCCAACTTTTACCTAAAACTAACTTCAGAAAAACTTCAAATCCTGTTGAAACTATGGCCAAAGAACCTTTTCTATAAGTTTCGAGCATTATACCAAAATCTGACAGTATGAATTTATTTGTTGGGGCCAGAGTATTACCCCACCACATATTCAGTTCTGAATCATAACCTGACTCAACAATATCACAAATTAGTTTAGATGCTTTTTTACAAACCTCCCTTGATTTTTCTTCATCAAATATGTTTGGCGGGGTTTCTTTCCAGGTCTTTGCTTGACTATACCAAAGTGAGTTCTCCGCCAAGCAAATAAATTCCGCAATTTCTAAATAGTCACTATTTTCTACCTCATACCTCACCATCGCATCAAGTAGAACAAAGTTTGGTAATTTTCTTCCGCCAATCTTTACTTTCTTTTTGCAGGCAAACTCTAAAGCAGCAAGTTGTTCTTTTGGAGGATTCTTCCAAGACAAGTCTAAATTAAATGTTTTCATTAAAAGTTCTTTCTAATAGCAATCGCTGATTTATATTCAGTACGACTATCTTTATTTTTAATCATCATTATGATATAATGTTCACGTAAATTTACACAAAAAGGAGAAAACAAATTTATGCCTTTCGACGCAGAAAAAGGAAAATCACTCGTGATGTCGGCAACTTTCTGGGGAATTGTAGTCAGTGTCGTCGCTGTATTTTCAGACGACTTGGGACTCAAACTCGGTGAAAATGTCGAGAATATTATTACAGTACTAGGCGGTTTATTTGCTATGTGGGGGCGTTTCCGCGCCACAAAACAAATTATAGGTGTTATTGTCCCGGACGATAAGCCTGCCACGCCTCTGACTTCATAAAGTCAATAAGTATGGGGAAGAAATTAATCTTCCCCATACTTATTATAGAATTTATTTTCCTGCGCGACAATCGGCGCACATACCACTTTTAGAACCTTCTGGTAAAGGTCTATTACAGCTAGTACATCTCTTCTTCATTGTATTTCCTCCGTTTTATAAAAATATCTGTCCGAATCTTCCGTTACCCACTTTGTTAAAGTCTCGCAGTTCCAAACATGAGTATTTATTTTGTAATCCGGAACTTCTGCAAATAGCTTGCCGACAAAGCTTGGATTTGCCCACAGAATCCTGTTATTTGGCTGAGCAACCAAGCATCCGTTGTCTAATTCTATGACATTAAATGACTTATGACCTAGCTCACCGTAAGTCTCTGAGTATTGAGAGCCATAGTTGTCTACCGTAAACAAATAAGTTCCTTCATAGCTTTCTTTATTCTTAAGAATAGTTTTGCATCTGGAACCAGAAAGAAAGTCAAATTCCTTTACTGAACATTCGTATCCTAACATATTCCACAACTGCAAACAATCTAACGGAATGTCCGGTGCATCCTGTTTAGTTACTATGGCGGAAATAGGCAAATTCCATACTTGAGCACCATTATCCATCATTACACAAAACAACAAAGCTTGACCTTGTAAAGAACGGATACCAAAAGCCACACCTTTTTCAAATTCACCAAAGTGGTCTTCAAGATTGTACAAGTATTCCTTGCGGACAAAACATTCAATATGCGGTATATCTGCTAAATGACTCATATCAATAAATTAGACTCTCATCATATAGAACTTGTTCTATAACCTGTACGCCATAAAACACTTTGTCGAAAATGTTTTCTAGGTGAATTCTTATGCCGCCGACTTTTACTTTAATTTGCACAATCTTAAAGTTTGGAGAATCTACTTTTATAATTTCCAACATTTCGTCTATTACTCTATACCAGATTTCGTTGGAAACTAGGGCTTGAAATGCATAGTGGTTTTCTGCAATATAAGGTTTCCATTTATAGAACAAATAATCAAACCAGTACTTATGGTCAAAATTAGCTGTATAAACATAGGAATTTGGCCGCAAATCATATTTGGTAATCAACTCACTGAAAATCATAAGTTCTCCATCTCATTGTAGATTCTTTGATTGGTAATGTCGGGTAAGAGTTATAGACTGTAATTGTTTGAGCAAACTCTTTCATTTTCGGCGGAAACTTCTTTAGTAACCATGATGGAAGTATTGCCAGCTTAAACATGGCAAATTTTCCATCAGGAACTTTTATAATATCTTCGGTTTTTGTTTTAGCCCCATAAACAATTCCTTTTAACGAAAAAACAAAATTTTTTGTAATTGGGTCTAATACCATTTCAATTCTAAAATTATCATTCCTGAATACATCGGAAGAAACCATCTGTTGGACTTCCCAATTCATGGCATCAAGAATTTGCTCGTGTACTTTAGAGTTTGTGTCTGTGTAATTTAGCATATTATTGCTCATACTTTTCAAAAAGCTTTCCAAAAAGTTCTTCCATTTCGTTATCTAAGATTACATAGATTCGATTAGCTTCAGGCTCCTCAGCAATTACCCAACGAATCAAATCTCTTGCTTCTTCTATCTTGTCGTAAGCATCTTGTATATAACTCAAAGTTTCAATGTTATTCATTTTTTTCCGCCATTTCTGCAAGTGCTTTTAGCACCGTCTCATCTTTCTTAATCTTACCATTTTTGGTAATTCTTTTCATTTTATCTAATATTACATTTTTCTTAAGTTGTGAGATATTGTCAAGCATTGTTTTTCCGCAAATGTGATTTGCTTCATGACAAACTATTCTAGCAAAAATTCCACTTAAGTCAAGTTCTTTTTCAGTTCCATCTTGTTCCTGATACTTTACTCTAATTTCTTTTGGCCTGTAAATTGGAACAAATATTTCCAGAAAGGACAAGCATCCCTCATTTTCCAGAACTAGCTCATCACTTTGAGAAATTATTTGCGGATTTACAAGAACTGCTGAGTTTTGTTTACTAACACCAACTAAACAAACACTTTGCGGAATTCCTATTTGAATCGCTGAAATCCCAACCGCATTATAAAAATACATCGTGTTAGCCATTTTCTGAATTAATTGTTGTAAATCCTCACCAAAATCTGTAACTAATTCTGATTTTTGGCATAAGATTTGCTTTCCTTCACCTATATACTTAACTACAGGTTCCAGATTTAATTGATTTTTCCATTTCGATTTGACATCTAAAAAGACAAATTCTTCAGTCTTACCTGCAACTTCATTTTTCATTATTTATCAAACTTCCTTACTAAATTAGCAAACTTCGCGGAAAACTTTCTAGCTGTTTCCTCTAAAAATAACCAACTATTTATCTCTATGTATATAAAAATTAAAAATATAGATAAGGCGACTGCCCACCTAGCACCTTCGTACACATAGTATATTATTAACCAAGTCAAACTTAATCTTATCAAACTAAACAACATTTTCATAAACTAATTCCCTCAAAACTTCTTCTGCTTCAAAATATCTATTAATTTTATCCTGACATCCAGCGTGTCTTTTATCTAGGTTTGAAGTTATCCAACACCAGTTACATCCTTTATCAGATAGTGTAATTAGCCAATCAGAAACTTCTTGTGGTAAATCTTTAGCTGCTTTACAAAAATCACTTAGTTCTTCTTTCGCGGAATACAGCCTTTTCATTCCATCAGCACAAAACTGCACATCAGATTCTGTGGTATTTCCGCACATAATTTTGGCGTTATCGGCTACAGCCAATTTTGCTTTCTGCCATTTTTCTAGTTTTTGTTTTAGTTCTGTATTCATTAGCTGTCAAACCCCCAAGTTCTGTGTTTTTCGGCGATGTATTCGTATCCATTTTCAGTTTCGCGTATTTCAAACTCTACATCGTCAGGAATTTCAATAATCTTAAATTCCGGCTCAGACCTTCTAGACCACCTATCTGCTTCGGCTTCAGCACCTAATTCTTCGTGACACTTAATTAAATCAGGATGAGTTCTTACCTTTTCCGCTGGATAATCATTATACCTATACATAACGTCATTTTTAATTATGCACTCCCATGTTGCATTATAAGTACTGCCATCTTCTAAAACAACCGAGTTGGCAATAATATCATTATGTAGAATATCGTAGGCAGAATCTGGATATTCATCCTTATGTACCCAAGTATTTACATGTGTGGATTCTATCAATTCCGACTTTCGCTCTATGAGCCACTGAATTGCTTTTGCGGACAACCTAATTCCGCAATTTCTATTTATCAGTACTTTCATTTGAACCCTTCTTGAATTAAATTTGTCTTTACTATAAGATCATATAATATAAATCCGCAAAAGTAAAGAGGAAAATATGTCAGTTTTTGACGAAATAGAGAAACAGAAAAAAGAATTGGAAGCAATTAAGAAAAAAAAGAAGAGAAATAAGCTTCAGAAACAGTCGGATTATAATAGAATTTCTGAATATTACATTGACGGTGTAAATCAGGCCACTATTGCCAAAATCATGGGACTTTCTCAGTCTCAAGTTTCAAATGATTTGGAAGCTATCAGACAAAGTTGGGTAAAGGAAACTTCTCTAGAAATTGATGTCGCAAAAGCAGAGAGAATCAAAGATTTAGAAAAAATGAAGAAAGAAGCTTGGGAAGCTTGGGAAAAATCCAAAAGAACTAGGCAAGTAAAGACTAAACGTGGCGGACTTGCAAATAATACACCAACAGGTCGCGGACAATTTGAAATTATAGAAGAAGAAGACTTAGGCGATATTAGATATTTTCAAATGTACATGCAATGCCACACAGAACTTTGCAAACTTTACGGACTTTATGCCCCAAACAAGATTGCTCAAACAGACGTTACAGGAACAAAAGACGCAATTACTGCTGCTGCTGCCAGAGACGAAGTTTTGTCTTGGTTAGACCAACAAGCCGCCAAACTTTCTGGAACACCTCAGAAGCAACTTCAGCCTGCAAATCTCGCGGAAACTATGGAAAACAAAGATTATATAGACGCAGAAGAGATTCCGCCAGAAGAAGAGAATATTAAAGTTACCTATAAATTACTAGGTGAAACTAAAGGGTTTTTATGTCTACTTTGTGAAAAGATTAGCTGGCTTCCACAAGATTTTGCCAATCGTTACTGTAAAACCTGTAATTTATTCCACGAAGATTTAGACCAGAAAGAGCAGGATGAAGAAGATGCTAAACAAGTCAATCCGGAAGATTTGAATCTAAATAATCCGGCAAACACTGTTATGGAAGAAAATCCTGAAATTTCTGTTGGCGGCGAAGCTCAATACGAAATTAAACACAATCCAAAACATGACATTAACATGTCAAGGAAGATGGATGAAGCAAGCCGAATGACAAATTTTGGCTTCAAAGATGGAATATTAAGAAGAGGAAGATAATGAATAAAGAAGTTAACTACTTTTTGTCTAAAAAAGACAAAAAGTTTACAAGACTCAGGACTTTTGACGTAAGAGTTGACTAGACTAAGTTTCTTGAAAACTACGTGCTGCTAAGACAATCACTTCAAGGTACTCCACTAGCCTTGAACCATGAAAGGATTTTTCTTGAGAGAATAGTTGAATTATATAATTCAAAACACAATTAGCAGTTACATTGTCGAAGTGGGAGAACTAGAGAAATCTAGACCTTAACAGGTAAAAAAATGAGAATATTCGTACTAGATAAAAATAATAATCCGCTAATGCCTTGTAAACCAAGCAAAGCTAGGGAGCTTTTATCCAAAGATTTAGCTGAAAAAATGTGGTCAAAGTTTGGGACTTTCGGAATCAAGTTGAAATTTGATGTAAAAAGTAAAGAAAATGAAAACCAAGTTACAAGTCTTGGCTATGACCCAGGAACTAAATTTGAAGGGTTTTCCATTGCTTCACATTTAGAAAATCAAATAAACATAAAATTGAATCTGCCAAACAAAAAGAAAATTTGCGAAAGATTGAGTGAACGTAGCTCTTTAAGAAGAACCAGAAGACAAAGGAAAACTAGATATAGAAAAGCAAGATTTAATAACCGCTCAAGAAAAGGATTTATTGCACCAAGTCAAAATGCTATAATTCAAACTCGCATCTCAATTTTAAAAGAGTTGTTCAGAATTTTTCCAATATCAGTTTGCGGAGTAGAAGATGTTCGTTTTAACCACCACATAAAGAAGTGGGGCGCAAATTTCTCTACGTGTGAGATAGGGAAAAGTAAAATATACGAATTTTTAGAACTAAAAACTGTTTTGTATAAATTTCAAGGTTATGAAACTAAAGAACTTAGAATAAAATACGGCTATAAGAAAATTTCAGATAAATCGTCAGATACGTTTGAATCTCATAATTGTGACAGTCTGGCACTGGCTGTCGAAGTGAATGGCGGTCTTAGGATTCAACACATTAAAAATCTGGTTGTAGTAGACAAAACTTATAAATTTATGCGCCGCAAACTTCACAATACCCAGTTCTCAACGGGCGGAATTAGAAAAAATTTTGCTAGTGGGGCAGTTTTAGGAATTAAAAAGGGAAAAATAGTCGGATATAAATATGTAGAGTACTTACTGACGGGTAGCTATAAAAACAAATTTAGGATTTCTGATAAGATTACAAAAAAACAAAAAAATCAAGTTTCTAAGCTGGACTACATCTCAAAGAATTTTAACCTTTTAACACAGTAACAAAAAACAAACTACAAAGGAAAACTAAGATGGATTATCATAAAACATATCGTAAATATAACGAGATACTTACCGAATCATATAGAATCGCGGAAATTATCAATGAGGAAATCAGTAAGCTAAATCCAGATGAAAAGTTATTTGATTTTAGCTCTGCGGATTTTCCACCTAAAATTGACAATCAAGGCGTAATTTTTTCTAAAATGAGTTCAGATGTAAAATACAATCATACTGAAAGAAATATCAACAAGTCATTCACTTGTACCACTTGGCTTATACCTTCAGGATTTTTCTCTCTAACTTTTCCTAATCTCAAATTAGCTATAAAAAGAGATTATGAAAAAGGTCTAAATGGTTGGAAAGTTGAGGAAACAGTTAAGTAATGTACACCCGTACTAGCTCAAATTGGGCGAGTCTTCCGGGTTACTTTGACCGTTTCAACACCTTTGAAATATACGAAAGTAACAATGAGTATGGAATACCTGACTTATTAAATACCAATCCGCCAATTCCTGATAATTTAGTTCCTTATAACATTAGAGTTAGGTCACAAATTGGCTACAAGGGATTAGGTATACATTTCTTTTTAGATGATTATAGGTTTGAAGGGTGTTGGGTGAAACCAGAAAATTGTCTAGAAAGGATTAAAGCTGCGGAAGTTACACTTACACCAGATTTTAGTTTATTCATGGATTTCCCAAGAGCTATACAAATTATAAATACCTACAGGAACAGATGGCTAGGAAGATTCTGGCAGGAACGTGGTGTAAATGTAATTCCTACTATAAGTTGGGCCGATAAAGAAAGCTTTAAGTATTGTTTTTTGGGCATTCCTAAAAATATGCCTATTGCTCTTTCTACTGTTTCAGTAGACAAGCATACTATTAGTAGTTTTATGGAGGGCTTTCAGGCGACAATGGAAACTTTAGTTCCGACCACTGTTTTGTGTTATGGAAAAATACTTCCAGAAATGCTAGACTATGTAGATAAGTCTGACATAAGACAATACAAGACTTCTTTTTCGGGCTTGAGAAATTTAAGAAAAAATAAAACAGAGCCTGCTTTATATGCGGCATAAGGAGATAACATGGGTGGAAGAGGTAAGTCCATAAGAAAAAAAGTTAAAAAGCGCAAAGTACCTGAATTGCCGTCTTCAGTGAAGGAAAAGCTACAGAAAGGCAAAGGCGACAGAATTTCCGCCAAATCTTTGGGTTTGTCTGTGGAAAAGCCTGGAAATTTATATAAGAAACAAAAGGTAGACAAAAATAATCCAGCAGGCTTTGAGAAAAAAAGTAGAACGGCGAATAAAAATCTGGATATTAGTAAGCTGAATCTTGGTGGGGGTAATCTATCCAAGAAAAGTTTGCTTGGGTTGGAATCCTCATTGGCGGGCGGATTTAAAAAGAGCAATCCAAAACCCATTACAGTAGCTCCAATCAAAGGAAAACCGGGCCAATATGCGGTTTTGGGAAATGCAGGAAATAACAGAATTGCATATGCAAAACTATCAGGCTACAATGGAAAAGTTTATGTGAAGGTAGTTTCAGAGGGTAGGCGCAATCGTACCTTTAAGCAAAACGCTGCTATTAAGGCAAAAAAAGCAAGTAAAAAATAACTTGACTATGGGCGGATTTTAATTTATAATTAAGTTGAAATCCGCTTTTTGCGGAAAATTAAAATAAAGGAAAAACAATGAAAAAAGATTATACAGATTTAACATTTTTATTAGATAAAAGTGGCTCTATGCAAAATCTAAGGACGGATGTGATTGGTGGAATTAACAGGCTAATCAACGAACAACAAGCAGTTGATGGAATTTGCAAATTGACTTTAATTCAATTTGATTACTCACCATTTCAAAACAGCAACCCATATAGTATAAATAATTTTGGGGGAGTATTCTCTACTAAAAACGGCTATGAGATTATGCACAACGCAAAAGACATTAAAGGTGTTCCACCACTAACGCTTGAAACCTATGTACCTAGAGGAAATACTGCGTACCTTGATGCTTTGGGTAAATCAATTACCGAAACTGGCGAAAGATTGGCGGCACTTCCAGAATCAGAACGTCCTGAGAAAGTAGTTTTTGTTATCTATACAGACGGAATGGAAAACGCATCTGTAAGATACACCAAAAATCTAATTGCGAAAATGATTAAGGAACAAACAGAAACTTACAAATGGCAGTTTGTGTTCTTAGGAGCTAATATGGATGCTGTTTCTGAAGGTGAATCTTTAGGTGTTCAGGTTCAATGCTCTGCAACTTATGCCGCTAACTCGGCTGGTGTTTCAAAGGGATTTGAATATGCTTCGCACAATCTCAGAAGTTACCGAGCCGGTACAGCATCACATTTGGGATTTAGCGACTTACAGAAACGTTCATTAGTAGAAGATGAGTAAAATAGAAGAATTAGAAAACAAAGTAAAAAAACTTTCAGAACAAAGCAAAGCTATTCTTAAAGAATCAGAAGCCTGCCGTAAAGAACTGGAAGAATTAACATCAGGTAAAGCCAAAATTGAGGAAGCTCTTTCTTGGCTTTCGTATCCAAAAGGACAAGCGCCAAAGTCAGCACTTACTGATATAGTTCAACATCTTATCGCAAATGGCTTGTCAGTACAAGAAATTCGTAGCATGAGTTTGAATGACCTGCATCAACTGTACACTGCTGGCATGAGACAAGAACTTCTTAAGCAAATGGATTCCATCGCGGAGAAAGCTGAATTAGAACAAAAGATTAATTATAAGTCCATATTTAAGAAGTATAAAACTCTTTTAATTACTGGAAAACAATCTACTTCAGCAAACAAACTATTAGGAGCAGGATTTAATATTCTAGAGGCTATGCACTTATCTGGAGAAGTTAAAAGGTCTGCTTATATTACAAGTTCAAGATGGAATTCTGGATTAGTTCACACTATATATGCCAAAACAAGTCCAGCACATAATAAAATAATGTGGAACAATGAAACCACTACTGATTTATTCTATCATCAAGACGCTTGCAGATTAAGAGGCTACCAACATCAGGCTATACTGTATTATGATTACGCCAGAATTGACAGCATGAGTTTGGATGTTTCGCAGCTAAATTTAAGACTAGACCCGGCCAAAAAGATTGTGGTTGATTATAATTTTGCGGATAAAACTATACAAACCTTAGCTAACCGCGAAGATACATATACGATTTTTATTAATTAGTCATACTGAAATCCGAAAATCTCAATTAAATGAATGAAATTTAAAGGTGCTAACAACTTAATGTCGTTTAGCACCTTTTCTAAATATTCTTTCTCACCTAAAAGCAAAACCGAAGTATCATCGCAATCCTGAACTCTCAGCCCAAAAGTTCCATCAAAGTATTTAATTATTTTGGCGGTAAGATAGTCACCATTAATACCTGATGATTTTCTTTCAAGTTTTATAAGACTATATCCGAAATCTTTATAGTATGAAAGTTGTAATTCTTCGGCTTCTGGAAAATCTACGGCATATTCCGCAAATGAATTATAAAACGTCTTTCCTCGCGGGTCAGGTTTAGATTCTTCTTTATCTAGTTGGTTTTGATACCACTCACTTGCCATATGACAAAATTATCATAAAATACTTATTTAGTCAACACCAAAACACCACTTATTGCGGAAAAAGTAAAAAAGCTATATAATCTTATACATTAGAAAAATTTTAAGAGGAAAATATGAGAAAACAAGAAATAAAAATAATTAAAGAAGATTTGAAGAAATTAATAGATGCGGAAATTGAGTGGTCTGAAAATAACACATCAGGAATCAGCCATGATTATGACATCGGATTTATAGCTGGATTAAAGCAAATCAGGAATAATTTTGTGGATAAATGGACGGAAAGTCTAAAGGAATTAAAATGAAAATTTCAGAACTAATTAAAGAACTAGAAACTATTGCGGAAGAACATGGAGACTTAGATGTACTTGTGTTAAATGAAGATTTTATTGCTGACCAAGATTATCCGCCAGAATTAAGCGTTGAATATGTAGATAATCTAGAAGGAATACTTTACATCAGTTAATTTCGTGGAAAATATTATCGAAGAAGAAAAACAAGAAATTTTAGAAGAATTCGCGGAAAAATTACTATCAAACATCGTGGATATTGACCCGGAAATTCAACAGATGCTGGATGAACATTTCTGGGAAATCTATGAACCGTTTTGATATGGCGGAAAAATATGAAGATTGAAGATTTAATAAACACTAGCTGGAATAAAGATTGTTTAGATTTCATGGCGGAAATACCAGATAACAGTATAGATATGATTTTATGCGACTTGCCTTTTGGCTCTACCCAGAACAAATGGGATGTTATAATTCCGTTTAATTTACTTTGGCTACATTACCAGAGAATAATAAAACATAAAGGTGTCACTGTACTTTTTGGTATAGAGCCATTCAGTTCTCTTCTCAGAGTTAGTAATCTTGCGGAATATAAATATGATTGGGTTTGGAAAAAATCCCAAGCTGTCGGACATTTAAATGCTTGGCGACAGCCAATGAGAAATACAGAAAATATATCTGTGTTTTACAAATCTCAACCTATTTATAATCCTATACTAACTGACAAACCAAAAGCAAATATTAGACCCGTCACATCCAGAACAAAGACCAGTACTAATTACGGAAATCATAAACTAGATGTTCATAAATGTCCACCAGATAAATCCATGCCAGCTACTATTATTGAGTTTAATAATGAGCAAAATACAATTCATCCAACACAAAAACCAGTAAAATTGGCGGAATATCTTATTAAAACTTACACGAATGAAGGTGATTTAGTTTTAGATAATTGTGCAGGAAGTTTTACAGCAGCTATCGCGGCAATAAACACAAACAGAAATTACATTTGCATAGAAAAAGATGAAGATTACTATATAAAAGGAATTGAAAGAATAGCTAAACATCCAGTAAGTTTGGCGGAAAATAAAACATCTACAAAATAACGGAGAATCATGCTCGCAAGTGAACTAATATATGCTGGCTATTTGTGGAGAAAATACAAATGAACAAAAAGAAAGTTATTGCGAATCAGGTTAGAAAACCTGATGATAACCGTTCTATAATGCAAATAATATCTGAACTACCTAAAGAACAGCAAACAGAAGCTTTTGAAACAATAATTCAGAAAAAATATCCAGATAAAGGGTGGGAAGGAATTAAATATGATTGGTCTTTATGGAGACGTGCTGACCAGTGGTTTGATATTATTCCGTCAGATAACTGGAAAACCGCCGCTTGGATTTGCGGAAGAGGTTTTGGTAAAGGAGCCACTTTGGATACTTTAATTCCAACACCTAGTGGCTGGACAACTATGGGGGAAATTACTGTTGGTGATAAGGTATTTGATGAAAAAGGAAACATATGCAATGTTACTGGGGTTACTGATGTATACATTCCGGAAAAAGCTTATAGATTGCACTTTTCAGACCATAGTTCTTTAGATGTTTGTGACCAACATCAGTTCATAACTTGGACACACTCAGATAGAAAAGCGTATCTGAGAAAGGAAGATGGAAGATATAATCTTAATCAAACAGAAAAATTTCCAAATGATTGGGTTAATTGGAAAAAAACTAATCATAAAAAAGCATCTCACCGACTTGATAAAGACTTAGTAGAGATGGCTATAAAAGAGAATCAAGAAACCGGGGTTAGTGGCAACTACTTATCTAAAAAGTACGGACTAAATAGAAACTCATTATATCCACACTTAAGAAACGAAAAATACATAGAACCAGAAGTTACTCAATATACGAATGAGAATATTGGGCCAAGAATAAGAACTACTCAAGAAATAGTTGACAGTTTTTATCAAGGCAAAAGAAAAGATTTAAATCACTGTATTCCATTAGCTGGCGCTTTGAAGTTGGAATCTTGCGACTTACCAATTGACAGTTATCTTTACGGGATGTTCCTTGGGGATGGTTGTATAAAATCTGGCGTTATAGCTTCACATCTGGATGACTATTTATTTTACAAGGAGTATATATCAAATTTAGGATTTGAAGTCAGAGAGCTTAAAATAGATAAAAGGTCTGTTTCGCAAAAATCTGGATGTTTCTCTATAGCAGGATTTCGTAAGGTACTTAATGATGCCAAAACATTAAAAAGTAAAAAAATCATACCAGAATACTTAAGGGCTTCAGAAGAACAAAGAATGCAGACTCTGAGGGGCTGTCTGGATACTGACGGAACTATAGGAAAAAACGGTGATATAGAATTTACTAACACTAATAAAGAAATAGCTGATTTTGTAATTGAATTGTTGTTAACTGTTGGACAAAAACCCACAGTCAGTACAAAGATTGGAACTTTATATGGAGTTCCAAAGAAGCTTGTATATAGAGTAAGATTTCATCCTACAAGACCTGATTTTTTTAATTTACCTAGAAAGTTAGATAGAGTAAAAGATATTACTAAAATAGGACAGCAAATAAGGAATTGTCACAGAATGATTGTGGCATATGAAGAAATAGAACCAACAAAGATGAAATGCATTCAAGTAGACTCGGCTAACTCTATGTATTTAATAGGAAAAAACTTCATTCCAAGCCACAATACACGAACCGCAACAGAAATAGTAAGGTATTTAGCCGAAAATAAACTAGCTAAACGTATTGGAATAGTAGCACCAACCGCACACGACGCAACTGCTGTATTTCTTGAAGGACAGAGTGGATTACTAACTATTTCCCCTCCATGGTTCAAACCTTCTTTTCATCCTACCTATAAAAAAATAACATGGCCTGGAAATGAAACTGTAGCGTACACATTCTCGGCAGAAGACCCAGAAAGTCTTCGCGGCCACCAGTTCGATTGGGTGATTGGTGATGAATTGGCAGCTTGGTCAAAAGGACTGAAGGTGTGGGAACAAATAGTTTTAATCAACAGACTGGGTTCCAATCCAAGAAAAATTATTACTACTACGCCAAAGTCAAATGAATTGATAAGAAGTATTGTCGGTAATCCTACAACTTGGACTATTACCGGAAGTACTCAAGAAAATGCTGACAACATTGCTGTAGATGAGATGGTCACGTTATTTGAGGGAACTAGATTAGGTAAACAAGAGTTACATGGTGAGATTCTGGAACAGGTCGAAGGAGCACTTTGGAAACAAGAATGGATAGAAAAAGGTAGAGTACATGTAAAGGACACACACAAACTTCCTGAATTTTTGTACATAGTAATGGCGATTGACCCAGCGATGACAGCAAATAAAAATTCTGACGAAACTGGTATTGCTATTTGTGCTTACGGAACTGATGATAAATATTATCTGTTATATGCGGATGGTTATAAAGAAACCCCCCATGAGTGGGCAAGAAGGGCATTAGATTTATATGACGCATTTTCTGTGACAAGTATAGTTGTAGAAACTAACCAAGGCGGAGATTTAGTTTTACAAAACTTGCAGAGAATCAGACCAGATATTTTTGTTACACCCATACACGCGAAAAAAGGCAAAGCTTTAAGGGCGGAGCCAGTGGCACATATGTACGAATTGGGAAAAGTATGTCACTATGGGATACACCTTAAAGCAGAAGACCAAATGACTAACTTCAATCCTCTCACCAACTTAGATGGAAAGGATGACATAGTTGACTCAATTTGTTACAGTATTTTGGCGCTTATGGAAAAAGCAATGGTGAATGCAGTTTACCGACCAGCAGTTGGTGGATTGAGACATAAGTTATTAAACTATAGAGCGCGTTAGGTTTATGGTTTTCCGCAAATTATGCACTCGTTAAAATTGCTGTAGCTATCCAAATAAGAAATAATGCCACGACAACTGCGATAGCCAATAATATTTCTAGTTTAGTATCTTTTACAAAATATTTCATGATTAGGATTACCAAATATTCAATAAGTCATTGTTACAGTTAATATTACCGTGTAAGCACCCACACGATTCCTAATAAAAATCCACCGCAAAGCATTATTGTTGCGAGCACTACAATAAATAGTTTGGCTTGAGTTTTAAGTACTTCTTTTTCTAGGTCTTGAATTTCTTTATCTAGTGATGTCATAGAGTTTACAAAAGTATAATGATTGCCGCCAGTAATATCCCTATAGTAAGCGCGAAGGTAACTAGAGTTTTACGCATTTCAGCTAGTTCTTCCTCTAGTTTTTGTATTCTTTCGTCTATTTCAGTCATTTTCCTGCCAAAATAATTATTGACGTTATTAGCATGCCTAATATAAACAATATTTGAATTACTGTAAGAAATTTTTTCATATTTAGTCACCACAAGTTTCTAGGATTCTTAATGCGTGTTCCGCAGAAATTCTACCACCATAACAATCTACTTTGTGAATGAATTTTCCAGCCCATTCCGGAACATATTCATAATTATTAGTTTGAACGCCCCAGTAAATCTGGGCATCTACCTCATCTGATTTAGAGTACCTTGCTAATGGACAGCAACTTCCATCACAAGAAATTCCAACTATATCTTCTGGATTAAATCTTAAAAGCCAGTCTTTAAAATCTGATTTATTTTCAATTGTTTTCATGTATTTTCCGCGAAACTAAATTATAACTAACAGGATAAATAAAATTATTGACAGTACTATTGTAGACTGTGACTGCTTCAAGCTAAGACCCACACCATAACGGTAAAATTTATTTACCCATAATAGCACTATTGCAAGTATAATAGTTGTGCTTATTAAATTCATTAAAGCCTAGCTATTAAGTAAAGAATCCCGCAAAGGAATAATATTTTGAAAAATAAGTTGTCCTGTTCTTTACGTGCCATAGGATTTATAGTTTTCCTGGAATTATAAAACAAGTAAAATCGCCGTCTTCTTCATATGAATGGCGAAACCCGCCACGTCTTTTTAACTCTTCTACAAGTTCTTTAGTTGAGTAATCCGCCAAAGAAACCATTGACAAATTATCAATCTGGTTAATAAGTTCTTTTTTTCGCAATTCCTCGTAAATTTCGTGTATTGTTTCCATTATTCCTCAAATTTATTGTAAAATTCCCGCAAAAGGTCTAGTACTTCAGTTGCGGATAGAATATCTTCAATTCCAGTCCCTTTTAAACCCGGAGAAGTATTCAAATCCACCGCAAAGATATTTACAAAATCAATTGCCCACAAACCTCTTCCTTCTAGTGGTGACGGTATTTTTAAGTTTCCAGTGATTTCACCATCAAATTCAACTTTTACATTTCCGCAATTAGAGCGCCAAGAATCGTCAGAAGTATAGTTTATTCTAAATTGCCTATTTCCTATATTTAGGATTCTATGTGTTCGCGGAAATTCATCATCTGTTTTTATGAAGACGGATGCGTAGCAATTCAAAAGAGGTTCGTAGTTTCCGCTGATTGTTTTCAACAATACTTCTTTTCGTGCTAGAACTACTTTTCCTTCTCCTCGATGAGATATTGGATTTGTGTAAACTACATATTTTTCCGGCTCATAAGTGTAATTCACCAACTTATACAAATAATTGTTCACCGGAGTTTGAAATCTTGCCGCCTCCAATAAAGAAAATTGATTTCTTTTTGTCAAGTCATCTTCCGAAAAACGAACAAAAGGCTTCCCTTCTCGGCCAAACATAAAGTCGTAAAAGTCATGAAAATCGCTGTAAAGTTTCAATTTCATATTTGCATCTTATTCTATAGACAATCACCTGTCAAGCAAAAAAATTGCGGATAACCGAGATTATCCGCATAAATAATTTTTGAAAGGAAAAAGTTAAACGAAAAAAATTTATTGACGATTTACGACCGCTCTATTTACTTCTGTTTCTCCGTAGAGTTCCACGATTTTTGCTGCAATTTCCAAAAGTGATTTACGATATTTAGCTTTCTTTTCAGGATTTTTAACCGCTGAATCTAAAGCACTTAAAATTAAACTTACTGCTAAACTAAAAAACATAGCTATATTCTCCTTATTTAATATCAATTTAAGGTTACTACAGTTTTCCGCAAAAGTCAAGAGCCAAAACCCAAATTACGGTGTTATTGACAAAAATAGATTAAAATGTTGTAATATTAAGAGAATAATAATGTTAGCAAATTCTTAATTATTGACGGGGTTCTTCATTTGGCGCAAAAAATCTACCAATTTGTAAAAGACAGTATGGGATATAAAGCAGTCCTTCCTTCAGGACTAAGTTCTTTGACTGGCGTCATGAATATGCGGATTAAAATTAAGAAGCCTGATGACAGTATAATAATGAAGAACATGGTTGACACAGATATTATCACTGGAACACTAAATGTGGGAGTCTTGATAGGCAACGGAGACTTAAGTCAAGAAGGTATTTATGACTATGAAGTAGCTGACACAACTTCAGGAAAGGAAAATAAAGGTAAGTTATTACAGTTTACCGTAACGCGGGAGATACAATAATGGCAAGAGACGTTAGTACAAATGCTGAAATGCAGGCAGTGATAAACGCTGGCGGTGTAGTAACTTATGACGGAAGAATCATAAGAAAAATTGCCGACCTTCCTACAGACGAGCAAATTTTAGCTGATTTTCCAGAATATTCTTATACTTTTAATGTAGGAAACGCTAGAGGAATACTGGGCTACCAAATTACTGGAACGCCAGCAGACCAAGATACTTTAATTTTTGACGGAACAGAAAAGAAATGGACTTTAGGTGCTAGTTCTGGTGGGGGCGGGGGAAGTATAAATATTCGGGAAGTTGACGGCACACCCACCATTACAGGTGCTAGTGTATTAGAGTTTGACCAAGGTGACGGGTTTATAGTTTCTAATCCGTCAGGAAGCATTGCTAGAGTAAGAATAAATGCAATTCCTGACGCAAGACTGACTTCTAATGTTACACTAGGTGGGAATACTTTTTCTGGTACAGGTTCTATGGTCAGAGCCTCAAGCCCAACTATCACTACACCCACTATAGCTAAGCTAGCAAATCTGACAACTAATGGATTTGTAAAAACTTCAGGTTCAGATGGAACACTTTCAGTAGACACAAATACGTATCTCACAAGTTCCGGGGCTGTCACTTCTTTATCAGGAACTACAAATCAAATTACAGCTTCCGCATCAACAGGTGCGGTTACACTATCTCTGCCTAGCTCTCCACACATTGCCGGTACATTGTTTGTAGGTTCTACTAGCGGAATTCAGTTTGGTGATGGTGGTGGTATTTCCGGAGCAACTACTGGATTTATAACTCCGGTTAGTGATGGCGTATTTAGATTCGGTGATTCTGCTGGTGGTGGTTCCCCGCATATTATTTTTGGTAGTAACAATTCTGGGTTTGTTAGAATAAAAAGAAATGGAACGTCTTTAGCAGTAAGACTTGGCGATGATTCGGCAGACGGAAATATTACAGCAGCGAATGGTACTTTTACTGGTATTTTAACTACTGGCTCTGCGTCCACTACCCTCACTGATTCGGCAGGAAAAATACTATCGGCTGCGTTAAATACAGTCGGTGTTGCGCAAGGCGGAACTGGTCTTACAGCTTTAGGTTCTGCGCTGCAAGTTCTTAGAGTTAATTCCGGGGGAACTGCTTTAGAATTTGCAAATGCTGGTTCTGGTTCTCAGACACCTTGGACAGCTAATGTATATAGCGATGGATTTAATCTTTTGGTAGACGATGGTACTGGCATTTTATCTAGTGAAAGCACTAATCCGAAAATACAAACGTTTAGTTCAGTAGCAAACGCGGTAAATTGGATAACAGCGACAAATAGCGCAAATAATAATTCTGTTATTTTAGGAACCGATGGTTCTTCTACAGCGGTCAGACTAAGGCTATCACCGAAAGGTGGCTCATATCCTGATGGCCCGTCTGTAGAATTTGTTTCTGGTGTAAGATATGACAACCCAGAAATTTCTTGGGTTGGCTTACCCGCTTACGGAATTCATCAGAATTCCGGTGGTGGATGGATGAGCATCAACTGCTCTAACTTAGCACTAGGTGCTGGCGGTGCTCAAGGCGGTTCCGAAAAAGTCGTTGCCATGCTAAAAAATACTATTTTAGCATGGAGTGACAGTGTAGCAACGCCTATAGACGACGTTGACCAGGATTTGTTTGTGGGGAAAAGAGCAGCAGCTAATATAAGACTTGGCAGGAAAGACGTTGATTTAAACAGTGCTATTGTTGCTCAAACTTTAAGTGTGCAGGGCGCTCTTACTGGCGGAACATCAGACCAAGCAGGAAAAAACTTTACAATTGACCTATCACAAAGCAAAGGAACTGGTGCTGGGGGCGGGCTGGTTATTAGAGCAACGCCAGCATCAGGAAGTTCAAGTTCGACATTAAACAGCTATACTACAGTACTAACAATTCCATCAGTTGGTGGTGTGGTTATGCCAGCAATCACAGCACCTTCTACACCAAGTGCAAATAATGTTCATTTTTATGCAAAAGTTAATGGACTTTACTACAAGGGTGAAAACGGGACTGAGGTTGGCCCATTAGGCGCAGGTGGAGGCGGAAGTCTTACAGATGGAGATAAAGGAGACATTACCGTATCAAGCTCTGGTTCGGTGTGGACAATAGACAATACTGCTGTCTCTTATGCCAAGATTCAAAATGTAACGGATAACAAGCTACTTGGACGTTCGGCGGGAAGTAACGGAAGTGTTCAGGAAATTACTATTGGTTCAGGGCTGTCATTAAGCAGCGGCACACTTACGGCAAGCGGCGGGGGCGGCGGAACAACAATAAACAGTACAGATACTGTAATTCCTTATCGCTCTGACGCAAGCACTTTTTCCAATTCACCATTAAGTGTTGCAAGCAGTGCTGTAACTTTGACAAGAACATCGGTCGGAGTAACTTCCTCAGACGGATTTATTTTAGCCAATACCACTGCCGCTGCAAACAACGCCCAACAGTGGAGTCCTAGAGTGAGATTTGCAGGTTTAGGTTGGAGTTCGACCAACAGTGCAAGCAGACCAGTTGATTTTATTCAAGAATTGCAGACTGTACAGGGTACGTCAAATCCTTCAGGCTTATTAGTATTCAGCAGTCAAGTGAACGGCGGCGGATACACTGCTGGACTTACTATAAGTTCTAGCAATTATGTCCAAGTTCCAGGTGGAAACAGCGAAACTCAGCCCGGACTTATAGTTGGAAATTTCACACAACAAGGACTATATGCCAACAGTGGCGGCGGATGGATGCTCGCCATACCAGCTAATAATTTCGGAGTACATGGTTCCGGCGTTACCCTACTTCAAAATGCCGGATTTAGATGGAGTGATAACCCGACAAGTATCCCAACTGGTAATTTGACTACTGGAATGCATCAAGATGCAGCCGGAAGAGTTGAAATTAACAATGGAACAAAAGGAACTTGGAGAGATTTAAAAGTTCGTCAGCATTACGTAGATGCCACACTAACTTCTGGTGGAACAACAGGCGCGCAGACAATCAATAAAGCTGCTGGTTCAGTAAATTTTGCCAGTAATAGCTCTAGTTTAGTTGTTACAAACTCACTAGCAACTACAACAAGTTTGATATTCTGCACAGTTCTAACAAATGACACTACTGCACAAATTAAAAATGTGGTACGTGCGTCAGGAAGCTTCACCATAAATTTAGTTGCTAATACCACAGCGGAAACAGTTGTTGGATTTCATATTATAGGTACATAACTTGGCTAGAAAAGTATTAACACAATTAGAAATGCAGGCAGTAATTCTTGGTGGAGGCTCAGTTTTAATTAACTGCCGCTACCACACTGTACTTGCTACAACTATTTCACAAATTCCTCCTGATGAAGAAATTTTAGAGTGTTTTCCATTAGTCCCTAGATTAGAATTTAGCCCAGAAAGTTTATATGCAAATGCTATCGGTATTCTCGGCAAGTATTTCTCTGGAACACCCGATAATGAAGACACTATTCAGTATGATAGTGTAGAAGGTGTTTGGAAGTTCGTACCTTTAACTACCGCTATGGGAACGATAGCCGTAAATATGGGCGGAACTGGACTATCCAGTATTCCAAATAATAGCATACTTTATAGCACATCCATCAATACCTTCGCCGCAACTTCTGTTGGTACAAGTTTAGGTGTCAGTTCAGGAACAATAAATGTAATTAATGACACATCAACACAAAAGGTAGAAATTGCAGGCAACGCTAATCTTTTTGGCGCTAGAAAGAGAGTAAACTTTATAAATGGTGCAAATACTACAGTTAGCGTCACAGATGACCCCACCAACAACAAGATAGATGTCGCAATTTCAGCTTCAGCATCTGCTGGTTCAAGATGGGAACAGCTAGCTAATCCAATAGCAGACTTATCGCTAAGTCATGGTGGCACAACAACAACTTTTACTTGGGGCAATGCAACCGCCGCAAATAGTTTATTTCAGTTAAAAGATTCAAATAATAATAGTGGGAATGGGTATTTGCTAGATGTTAATACCGGAAATTCTTCAACTATAAATCCTCTAAGAGTTGCTGTATCTGGAACTTCCAACGGAATTATTGTAGACAGTGCAGGAAAATTGTCCGCGATAGGAAGTGGACAAGTCGAGGCTAGCTCAATAAAAGGGATTTCAACAGATGGAATTGTAGTCAGAAGCGGAACTAGCTTTGTTTCTAGGCAATTAGCTACTACTAATGTTAATCACATAACAATAACAAATGTTGATGGAATTTTAGGAAATCCGACCCTATCTCTTGGCGGGGATGTAGTCGTTGGAGTTGGCAATGATACAAATGTTCGTGGTTCTATTTCAAGCAATATTTTAACATTAAGTTGGCTGGGAACCCTTGCTAAAAGTAGGCAAAATTCGGCCACAGTTTACAACGACCAGTCCAATACTTATGTTGCAGGAAATAAGCAATTCTTTGTGCCAAATGCAACAAACGCGGCGTTTAACATCGGCGGAGTTTCGGGAAATCCTTCAGCGTTATCTAACGGAGATTTTTGGGTAGATTCTCTGACAGGCAAAATTAAATATTACGAACAAGGTACAGCTTTTGAGTTATCACAGCTTACTAAAGGCAGAAAAAACTTAATTGATGAAACAGCAGTATCAATATTTGAAGTTGATTTAAGTAATCTTACAAGTACCGCAATGGTGCTGAATTATGCTCTACATGCATCAGACGGAACTAACGTACAAGTTAGAAGTGGTTCTATAAGATTTTCCGCTGTAAATAAAAACGGAACTATCGTTACAGAATCTTTTATAGACACAGAAGGAATTGCACCAAGTGTCGGAACTTTAACAGTCTTATGGCAAATAATTAATGGAATTGATAAAATAACTATTCAGGCTACAGGAAATACGTCACTTACAGCAAATACATTTTATGTTTCGTATTCTGTTGACAATTTAAGTGATAGAACAATCACAAAACTTTAAGAAAGGGTAGGTATAATTTATGGCAAATTTAAATTTTTCGGGTGTAGATGTAACAACAGGTCAATATAAAATATTCCTGCCCGGAACAGACACATTAAATGGTTTAGCGGCTCTGTCAACTAGCACTACAACAGATGCTTTTACATTTTCAAGCTCAACGCTTACAAGCGGTGTATTTCTGAAAGGTACTGTTCCAAACTCAGGTTTTACCGGAAACTTGATTGAGATAAAAGACAACAACGGAACTCCAGCAAATTTGTTTATTGTAAACAGCGCCGGTAAAATCACAAACGGTAGTGCCGACACATCATTGTTGACTACAGGCACATTAGGTGTAACTCGTGGTGGTACAGGATTGGCCACAATTGCATCTGGAAAATTGCTTTATACTTCGGCTTTGAATACTCTGGCGGAACTTACGCTAGGAACAAGCTTGGCAATTAATACAGGAACTTTAGATGTAGTTGCCGACACTGTAGTACAGAAGCTAAGAGTTTCTAAAGCTGGAACTTTAACTGGAACCAGAAGAGAAGTAAATTTTATTGAAGGTTCAAATGTCACTATCACTACCGCAGACGATGCTGGTAATAACAGAGTAAATGTAACAATTGCGGCTAGCGCAAGTGCTGGCTCTCGTTGGGATCAGATTAGTGACCCAAATACCAACTTGGCCCTTACTATGGCTGCTAATACTACAGCGTTTACTTGGGGCAATGCTACAAGTACCGCCAATTTGTTCAGCTTGTCGGATTCAACATCTAACTCTGGTAGTGGTTATATACTGTCAGTTAATACAGCGGCAAGCTCAGGAGCCAAACCAGTTCGATTTACAGTTGGCGGCACTTCCAATGGTGTGGCTATGGACAGCGGTGGCAATTTTGCCGCACTTGGCTCTGGGACACTCACTGCCAATGCTTTAAATAATCTTTCAGGAAATGGAATAGTTGCTAGAACTTCTAGTGGCTCATTTACCGCCAGAAGCGTTGCAACTGCTGATTCTGGAAGAATTACTGTTACAAATGGTGACGGGGTTTCTGGCAATCCAACAGTAGATTTGGCTTCAGGTATTGTAAGTCCAGGAACTTATACTAAAGTTACAGTAGATACATATGGTCGAGCCACTACTGGTGCTCAGATTAGCTCTAGCGATGTCACTACCGCACTAACTTACACACCAGTAAATAAAGCTGGTGATACAATGACTGGGCTTTTAGTATTAAGTGCTGACCCTTCAGCGGCACTAGGTGCCGCAACTAAACAGTATGTTGATGCTATCGGACAAGGTTTAAGAGATTTTAAGGATTCTGTAAGAGCCGCAACAACCGCCAACATTACACTATCGGGCGCTCAAACTATTGACGGTGTTTCTGTAATTTCCGGCGATAGAGTTTTGGTAAAAAACCAAAGCACGGCATCTGCCAATGGTATTTATGTGGCATCCGCTGGTTCTTGGTCACGTTCTGCTGACGCCGATTCTAATGCGGAAGTAACTTCTGGTATGTACACTTACGTTGAAGAAGGAACCGCAAATGCCAACAGTTCATGGGTTTTAACTACAGCAAATCCTATTACTTTAGGCTCAACTTCTTTATCTTTTGCACAATTTAACGGTGCTGGTCAAATTACAGCAGGTGCCGGTTTAACTAAAACAGGTAACACAATTGATGTTGCTACTGCAAACTCTGGAAGAATTGTAGTCAACGCTGATAGTATTGACCTAGCATCCGGCATTGTATCTACCGGAACATATCAATCTGTTACTGTGGATACTTACGGACGTGTAACGGCAGGCACAAATCCTACTACACTAGCTGGTTACGGTATTACTGATGCACAGCCATTAGATTCTGACTTAACAGCACTAGCTGGAATTTCTTCAACTGGAATCCTTGCTCGGACTGGTTCTGGAACCGCAAGTGCAAGAACTTTAACAGGAACTTCAAACAGAGTAGTTATTACTAACGGTGATGGTGTTTCTGGAAACCCAACATTTGATATTGGTACTGATGTTGTCACCTTAACAGGCTCACAAACCCTTACAAATAAAACACTTACAAGTCCGGTCATTAATTTTGGCTCTGATGCTAACGGCGATATTATTACCAGACAGTCCGGCAACTATGCAAGATTGGGGATTGGTCTTACAGGGCAGGTTCTAACTGTTGCCGGTGGTTTACCGGCTTGGGTAACTCCTGGTGCCACATTACTAAGCACTACGACAAGCATTAACGCCAAAAACACAGGAACAACTAACCTATACACAGTTCCTTCTGGAAGAACAGCAATCATCACAAAAGCAATTGTGATTCCTACTGCTGCAAGTTCAATTACACAAGGCCCAACTCTAGGAATAGGTGTGGCTGCGGGTGAAGATGATATTTTTTCTTCAACTCAACTTACAGGCGTAACAACAACTTCAAAAGTATACGCATTTGATGCTATCGGAACATATGTTTCGGCTGCTGCTACTGAAGTAATTAAGGTAGGTATTGACACAGTAGCCGCTGGCACATCAATGACAATTAGCATTTATTTATTTGGATACTTAATCTAAAGAAAGAATTTTTAATGGCAAAATACAAACTCTTAGCGCAGGACGCGACAACAGGGCAATTAAAATACCCGGAATCGCAGTGGTTAAATGTAAAAGATTTCGGTACATTTACCACTGCGTCATCCACTCTTACAGCATTTAACGCTGCAATTTCTGCTGGTCTAGCCGCTGGTGGACAGACTGTATATGCTCCAGCAGGAACATATGAAATAGACGATGTTTTAGTGATTCCAGGCGGCGTAACTTTAGTTGGTGATGGCGAAGATAAAACTATAATTTACAGTCAGGCCAATGCAAGAATACTTAATTTGGTAGAAGGTTCCGGTGCTTATATTACATTGGGGCCGAAAATACGCAATTTACAGGTTAAAGGTGTAAAAACTGCTGGAACAAACCAAATAGGTATCGCCGCCGACGATGATTTATACATGGCATTTACAGAAGTGTCAAATGTAAGAGTAGTCACTTGCGGTGGACACGGACTTTATGTAGGTAATACATTCAGCAGCAGATTTGTAAATATTTGGTCAAGCGACCACAATGGTTATCCTTTTTTGTTTAATTGTGAAAACATGCCAGGAAATCATTTTGAAAGTCTTTACGCTGGAGATTTAAATACCGGATTTTTGACAGGGTTTAGAGTAAGAAGAGGAAATGTAACATTAATTACATGTAACGGAATCAACAACAACTCTGGTGATTCTTGGTGGGCCACTGTAGGTGAAAAGTCAGGAACAGACGGGGCTGTAGTAAATAGAACTGCTTTTTTGGAATTGCATAACTGCAATATTGAATCTAGTAAAGCTGGTGGAATCCAGCTATACAATAATTCAATTGTAAATTTTGTTGGTAGAAATTATTTTGTTGGTGACGGTACGGCATCAGGTACTTATAAACCTTTAAAGTATGAAATAGACTCAGCTATATATCCGACTACTTTTATCAAAGGGTCTATTCCAGATAGCACCGTATTTGCAAATTCAGAAAATGAAGATATTGATGGAACAGTTTCAATCAACGGTACTACTACTGTTACTGGCACCGATACTACATTTAATACTTCTTTAGTTGTTGGTCAACTAATAAGGGTAAACTCAGAAATAAGAAAAATTTCAGCTATAGCAAACGCTCTAAGTTTAACTGTAGATTCAGCATTTACTGGAACTGCAAGTGATTTGACTTTGGCAAAATATTATTTCGCGGAAAATGAGGTTGTACATGCAAACGACCTTCCTCCACTAATGACTTGTGGTCAAGGATTAAAACCAACTCAAGGCACTTACCACTATGGGTATTATAACAGCACAAACTCCAGAGTAGAAGCTTTATATCGTGCCGATGCTTTTCTAAATAGAACTACAGTAACATCAACAACTACCTTTGTAAATCCCGGCGTAAGATATTATGAGCTAAAACACACCTCACCTATCACACTTACTATTCCTTGGGCTGGATGGTATGATACTCCTGAATTAGTTATTATTAAAGATGTTTCTGGGTCAGCAGGCACAAACAATGTAACTGTGGCCACCGGAGTAGGCGGTACAATAAATGGTTCTTCGTCTTTTACGATAAATAAAAATGGACAGTCTATAGGTTTAGTACCAAACGGAAATTCTTCAGTACTTGACTGGAGAATTGTATTTAACTATGAGATAAGTCCAGATGTAATAAATGTTAAAGCTTTTGGAGCAAAAGGAGATAACTCTGCTAATGATACTACCCCAATATCTAACGCTGTATCTGCGGCCTATGCTCTTAAAAAACCTTTATATTTTCCATCAGGAACTTATCTTACAGATACTTTAATAATTCCTACAAACAGTCTCATTATATATGGTGACGGTGAAGGTAAGAGCGTATTAAAATCGCGAGATAGTTCCAAGGCTGTCATTGATATAGATACGACATCAGTTGTAATTCATTCTATCACTATAAGAGATTTGTCCATAGAATGTGCCGGAACAGGTTCAAATAATCATGGAATATACGTTCATGGAACTAATGAACCGTCTAATCTTACAGTTAGAAATGTGAGAATAACTAATTGCACTGGTTCCGCCATATATAGTACGAACAGTCTTTTTTGCATCCTATTTGAGTCGGTGGATATAAGTATGCTTTCCGGCGGAAGCCATGCTATTGATGTAACTGGAAGTAGTGACTGCACTTTTATGAGATGTTATGTTCATACAGTAGGAACTAGCAAAGCAGCATACAGAGTAAGGTCTGGGACACCAGTATTTATTGGCTGCAACGGTATAGATTCCGGAACCACATGTTTGTGGGGCTTATTTGGTAACAAGACAGCCGAAGATGGAAGTGACAGCTATGTCAGAGCTACTTTCATAGGAACAAATATTGAAGATTTTACCTCCACCGGAGTCAGATTTAAAACAGGAAGTACCGGCACTTTTATTGGAAGTTCAATTTTAGCGCCTTCTTCTGGAACAGTTAAGGCCATCGAGTTTGACTTTGTAGACTCAAATCTAGCCGGTATATTTGATTCAGGTTCATCTGTAGGAACAAAAGGTGCAAGTTGGGCGAATTCAAATGCAATACATTCTAGTGGCCTTCCGTTTATTCAGATTGGAAATAAAGAGTTTTCTACGTATTATGACACTAACGTTGGCGCATCTACATCTTTTCCTGGAATCACCGGAACGCTAATAGCAGGAAGCACAGATTACGCACTAACTTTTGATGGATTTACAAGATTTAAAAATCCAGCAAGAATTGATGAAGTATCTGCGCCAGCTACGCCCCCATCTAACTCTGTTTATTTGTATTCAAAAGATGTGTCTGGAACTTCTGGATTATTTATTAAAAATGACGCGGGAACAGAGGCACAACTTGGAAGTGGTGGAAGCGGGGACATGGTGCTAGCGTCGGTTCAAACAGTTACAGGTGCAAAAACATTTGGAACTCCAGGTGGCGCTGTTGGAAAACTAATTATAGCTGGCTCTAGTAGCGGCTCAACTATTCTAGATGCCACACCCGCCGCAGGTTCAGGAACTGTAACTCTTCCTACATCTGGTACTTTATATGGGACTGCAACTGGAAGTATCTCATCTTCTCAACTACTAACTTCTTTATCAGATAAAACAGGAACTGGGGTTAATGTTTTTGCAACTTCCCCAACCTTAGTAACGCCAGTTTTGGGTGTCGCTTCTGCGACTTCTTTAGCTACGTCAGCGGCTACCCCGCTAATTTTGACTAACGGTCAGGCAGTAAATATTGCAGTTACAAGTCAAACCACTGGCGCAACAACACTAACAATCCCAAATTTTGCCAGCGTCTCTGATACTTTTGCATTTACAACTTTAGCACAAACTTTAAGTAATAAAACATTTGTTGCCCCAGCGCTAGGAACCCCAGCATCCGGTAACTTAAGCAACTGTACCGGAACAGCTTCTGGTTTAACGGCGGGAACAGTTACTACGAACGCGAATTTGACCGGGGATGTAACATCGGTAGGCAACACCACTACGATAGGTTCAAATAAAGTAACTTTAGGAATGCTAGCAACGTTGGCTGCAAACTCTGTAATAGGAAACTCGACAGGAAGCACAGCAACACCGACAGCGGTTTCAATGTTATCAACAGCTACAGCTTCTTCTATTGCTTTAAGAGACTCTAATGCTAACCTATTAGCTAACAGTTTTATTGATGGATTTGCTACAACAGTAACAGCGGCTGGAACAACAACACTAACAGTTGGAAGCAAAAAAATTCAAGAATTTACTGGTTCAACTACACAAACTGTAACTTTACCAGTTGTTTCAACTTTAAGTCTTGGTCAAAGTTTTACAATTATAAACAATAGTTTAGGTGCAGTAACAGTCAACTCATCTGGTGGAAATTTAGTTCAGTCAATTCCGGCAAACTCAAGTGCCACAATTATATGTGTGCTTACATCAGGAACATCCGCAAGTTCGTGGGACTCATCAGGGGTTGGTTCCGCTTACGGGCCGGAAACTTTATCTGTCACAGACTTGACAACATACACTGCAACCAGTGGAACAGGGACTACGGCTATCAGAGCCACAATGACAGGACTGGTTACTGCGGACATACTAGGTTGGGACGGTTCAAATTGGGTAAATGCTATAAATCAACCAGAGTGGTCAAATATAACAAGCGCAACTAATACAATGTCCATAAATAATGGTACTTTTGGTACAAGTATTACACAAAGTATAGGTTTGTGGGCATTAAATTGGACAGGTAACACAACAACAAGCTCTTTATTTAAATTAAGTTCAAATAATACTTCAGCTACTGGGTATATATTAGATGTAGTTGCGGATTCTACCAGTTCTTCAATGAAGCCTTTCAGACTTCAAGCTAGACAAGCTGATGTTCTTACTACTGATAATGCTGGAAACTTGACTCTAAGCCCAAGAACACAAACAGCCAGTCCTGGCACAGCTTTCACTGTAACATCCGCCGCACACTCTGGATATACTGGCGGAGCAGAAATAGTAGACATTAATTTTAATAACGCTAGAACAATAAACCGCTCTGCCGGTGCAGTTTCTATTGACCGCTCTGTAAGATTTCGAGGTAGAACTTTAGCTTTTGCTTCTTCTTCTACAGTTAGTGACGCTATAAATGTTGATGTAGAAACAATTACTGCTGGAAGCAATGCAACAATTACAAGAAGTACAGGTTTAAGAATTAAACCTTCAGCCGCGACTCATCATGGTTTGTGGGTAGACGGTACAGTTTCTTATACAGGAGATGCGGCTGCTTTTGGACTTTCAGGAGTTAAAATAGCAAGATTTGTCGGTGTTAATGGAAGCATGAACACCACAATCTATGATAATTCAGCACTTTCTAATACAGCGACTGAAGGATTTTTATATATTTCCAGAATGGACTCATCTTCTAATCCATCTGGTACACCGACCGCAACTAGCTACCAAGGGTCTTCTCCAATAGTTTTACAAAACGATTCCAGCAATGGAAGGTACAGATTTTGGAGTTATCTAAATTCAGGATGGAGAAAACTTGGAGACAGTATAAAAGAAGAAAAAACATGGCTTCCTACTGCTGGCGTTAATGGAACTACTGTTGGTACTATTTGGGACTTACCATCAACAAGTCCAGCAGTTGCAGTTGCAGTTAACGGAACAAATATTCATAAAGGTGTCCTTCAATTTGCTCACACTGGTGGTAGTTTGTCGGCTCAAACTACGCTATACTTACCTTCAGATTTTACAGGAAATATAGACGCAAACATCATATGGTACAGTGCCGGAACATCTGGTAACTGTAAATGGTCACTTGCCACTGCTTTTACAGCCTGTGACGCTACCGCAACTGACGACCCTTCATTTAATACCGCCAGTACTGTAACAACGGCTGTGCCTGGAACCGCCAATAGAATCCAAACTTCAACTATTACTTCAGTTACTGCTACTGGAAGTGGTGCAAACAAGCTGATGCATTTGAAAATAAGTCGTGACGGCTCTGATGGGTCTGATACGTTGGAATCTGCGGTAAATTTAGTTGGAGTAGAAATAACTATCAGAAGAACAATATAATATGCTTTCTATCCACAGACGACCTATTTTTGTTTCCAGTTTTTTACCTAGTGATTTAAGTGATTTAATACTTTGGTACGAAGCTGATTTGCTAAGTGAAGCCGATGGCGATGCGATAACCACATGGCCAAGCAGTGCTGGTGTTGGCGGCACTAACTACGACATAACTCAAGCCACCACTGGACAAAAACCTATTAAAAAAATAATAAGTGGTAATCACGTAGTAAGATTTGATGGAAGTAACGATTGGCTAAGGTCTATAGGTGACATAGACTTTAGCTCTACAACATTTACGTTATTTGCAGTAGCTACAGAAACAAGCACCGCAAATGGAGATTTATTTACAGTTGACGATGGCGGCAACACCTTTTGTGAATTTAGAATAGATGCTAGCACTAAACTGACTGTAGGAGTTAAGAATACTGGTGGCTCTAACTTTGAAGGTATAAAGACATTTCCAGGAACCGGACTTATGATAATGTCTACAAGAAGAACAGCAAGTGATGTCACAAGCTATGTAAATGGAGTGGCTGGAAGTACAACCTCCACAACTGGAACTCAGCGTTCGGGAACTAATAGATTTAATGTTGGACAGTTTGGTCTTGGATTTCAGTATTATGGTGGGGATTGCGCCGAAATACTTTACTACAACACAGATATTGGTGATACCAACAGGCAGGCAGTTGAAAGTTATTTAAGTGATAAGTATGGTATAACGATTTAGGGGTTATTGCAATCTAATAGAAATTTATATATAATCTAAAAAGTTAGAAAATTTTTAATTTGAAAAGGATGAATACATAATGCAATTTGACGTGCAAAAAAGTTACGATAAAAATATAGCTGAACTCAAGAACTTAGTTGAAGAACACAATAAGATTGAGGCGCAGATGAAGGAAATTGAAGAACACTACAAACAGTTAAATACTCAGAAACAGCAATTATATGTGGCTGCAATGGCAAAACAAGAAGTGGTGAAAGAACTTCAGCCTTTTGTTAAAACAGAAGATGCCTCTAACAATGAAGTTCAAGAAGAAAAAGTAGAAGAAAAAGTAGAAAAAAAGAGTCGTAAATAATGATAGCGATAGTAGATAAAATTGATAATAATTTTGTTGATTTTGTAATAGAAGATACTGATTTTTGGTTTCAACTTCCTAAAAATTTAACTAAGGAACTTTCAATTGTAGAAGGTTCTTTGGTTAAATTTACATTAGAAAAAATTAGCGGAATTAAATACATAGAGGATGATGACAACTTCTATGGTGGATTTGTAAAGAATCCACCAAAACAAGAACTTGTGTAGTTCATCAAGGATAAATTTTGGCGCGCAAAAGAGTTAACTTTAAAACTAGCGGAACAGGCGGAGGATTAAAGCCACCAACGAACACAAAAAATGGTGGAGAATTAGATAATCCATACGTTGACCCACGAAAAGAATACCTAAGCGGTGGCACTTTGTCAACTGGAATCGGGCTAAATTCTAACTTTGATTTCAGTCGCACACTTGGCGGAACTAATGACGATTTGATGCAAGAATTTGGGTACAGCATTTACTCTCAAATGAGTAAAGACCCAAAAATCAGTAAGTGTATTAAAGTTATTAAAATTGCTGCACTTGGCGACGGTGTTGAAATTGTTACTTCCGTACCAGACCAGCACCCTGAATTTGATGATGCCAAAATGATTTCTGATTTTTGTTCGTATGCAGTAAAAAATATGAACAAACCAATGAAACAAGTTCTGGAACAAATGCTTGACGCAATTGTATACGGCCATAAAATTGCCGAAATAGTTTACAAAAATGAGTACATTGAAGAATTTGGCGGAACTTATTTAACTATAGCCTCAATTAAACCTAAACCGATTGGACTAGCAAGATTTGTAGTTGACCAGTCAATGAACGTACTTGGAATTGTCGGCAATGGAGTAAATAGCAATACAGGCCAAATAAGTCCGGCAGATAAAGCTATTATTCCCAGCAGAAAAGATACTGAAAACATCAAAGCTAATAATATCTATCAAAAAAATGGTAGAACTTATGTTAAATCAGAAGATGGAACTGAAAATGTTTTTTTGAATCTTGATAAGTTTATGTATCTAACTATTGATACTGAAGATGAAGACCCGCGTGGAAGAAGCATGCTTCGTGCAGCTTTTAATTTTTGGCACTTGAAGCAGCAGGTTATTCCGGAATACTTGCGCTACCTTTTGACATGTTCCATTCCATTGCTTATTGGATACACACCAGAAATAGATGGCGGAGCGGCTTATGTAAAAAATCCGGATGGCACTATTAAAAAAGATTCCATGAACAGACCTCTTCAAATGAACCAAGAAGAGGCATTACGGGAAGCCTTAATGCAAGCTAGAAACGCAACAACACTTGCGTTAAAAGGCGGAAGTAAAGTCCAAGAAGTTGGTGCTAATGGTTCTGGTATCCCGTTTTACAAAGCCATTGAAATTTTTGATAATCAAATTGAAATGTCAATACTGTTGGCACCACTTGCTACTTCTGAGGGAAGATTTCAAGCCAGAGCCGCATCTGAAACACATTTATCTACTCTTGAAGGTTTAATATGGTCAATTAAAGGTTCTTTGGCAGACATGTTAACTAAATATTTACTTACACCGTTAATTAAATATAATTTTGGTGATAGTTATCTTAAGTATATGCCAGCGATTAGTCTTGGAGACACAGAGCGAAGAAATTTCTTAAATGATGCCAGCGCAATCGCTGCTTTGTACAGTGCTGGCTATATCTCCGAAGACCAAAAACCTTTCACGGATGCAATTCTGACATTACCACCAAGAAATACTGAGTATGACCAGCTAAAGGAAATTACTAGAGACGAAGCTTTGAGATATTCTGATGCCATCCTTAAACAAGCTGACCTAGAATCAAGTATTAAGAAAAACAGAGAAGCCGCAAATTTGGACAGGATACAACAAGTAGTTGGGTTACAAGAACTTCTTCAACCAAAATCAACAGGTATTAACGGCAAACCTTCTAAAGCTGTAAGTTCAGATGTAGAGAAAATTATTAACGAATTTACAAAATCTGTATTAGATGACATTAGAAAAGATACTCTTGATGAGGACACAGCCAGAATAACTAAGACTATATTAAATATAGGTTCAAGAACTCACCAAGTATTATCACCACAAAACCTAAAGTTAGGCAAGATAGAAAGTTTAGACCCAACAATTACAGATGATTCCAGTCTTAAACGTCCTGAATCTTCAGGCCCGTCAGGTCAGACCGGAAGTCTTCCTTATATATCAACTAAAGGTTCTTCAAAACCAACTACATTTAGTAGGATCAAGAAAAAGATTTTAGGAGAATAATATGGTCAGTAAACCTTTTTTAAACAAAAACCATGAAGATGACGAGCTAGAATATATGGCTGACCCAGCTAATAAGCGCTTCAAAATCTCGTTTATGAATTTTTGTTTTTATCTAAATCACTCATTCGTTTGATTCCAAGTTCTTTAAGTTTCTGATGATATTTATTGCTACGCGCCCTGTTATCAGCTTTGTACTTCTCAACTTGCTCTGGTGTTCTAGTGGTCATCGCTCTCTTATGTCTAGAAGTTCCTAGTTCTTTTAATTTTTGGTCATATTTTTTGCCTAGTTCTCTATGTTTTTGTTTGTATTTCTCACTCCGATGTTTGCTTCTTTCTCTTTCTTTAGCACGATAATGTTCAGGATTGGCGCGCCTAAGATTTCTTGCATAGTGAGGGTCATCAGTTTTTCTAGGTTTGGAATTACGCTCCTCCACATGAGACTTTAACAAATCTATTTTTGACCATTTTCTTTCTAGGTTTGGATAGCTCTGATAAAGAAGTTTTTCCGCCAATTCAAGAACACTTTTTATTGACGCAAAAACTATTTCAGAAAGTTCGTAACCGTTTTTTGTAAGTTTGTGATAAATAAGATATTTTCCTGAGTATCCTATTTTTGAAAGTTTTGATTCAAGCCAAAGAATAAATTCTTTGTGTCCGTTGATAATAATTCTAGAGTTGTGTTTTGCTATTGTAATACACCCATCTCCATCAATAACTCCTCTAATAAAGTGAGGTAACATTAAATCTGGGATTTCTGGTTCTTTAAAATTATAGGTTTTTCTAGGAATTATACCATACTTTGGTAAATCGTAAATAAATTCTTTACAGTGAAGGCTACCAATTCTACACACAGTCAGAACTTTAGCTTTACATGGCATTCCGGCAACTTTACCGTCTATTACATCTTTTGTAGTCGTTTTAACTTCTCTATTAAGATTGATGTCAGATACAAACTTCTTAATGTGTTCGGTATCTTTACCAGAACATGAGAGCTTTAAGGTAGCGCCTGTTCCTCTTATGGTTACACTACCGTCAGCGTACATAAATCCAGCCCAGTAAGCTGATACTGGGGTTAGTTCAGTAAAGAAGTTTCTATTAAAGATGGGTTTAGACCTTTTTAGTACAACATTATTTAAGTTAAGAACTTTTTTAAGTGTTCCCCAACTTACGTGTTGGTAATATTTTTCCTTAAGTTCTTTTATAGTTAATCCTGACATGTAGTCATTTACTATTAATGCTTGAATATCTTCATTTGGAATCGGTATAAGTTTACTCATTTTTAATCCTTTTGTTTGAAATTTACGCAGACATGTAAAAATAATGATGCTCTACGTATAATCAACATTATATAACAACAATTAAAATTAGTCAATATGAAAAAAGATTTTTTAAACAAGTCACAAGAAGATAAACAGCTTGAATTTATGGCGGACCCTAAAAACAGACGGTTTCTCTTAGAAAGTCAAAAAGACGTTGACCAGCTTTTCGGAAAGATTCGCAGGCTTAAAGGTAGAAATGATATTCGTAAAAATGCAATTAAGATTGCAGTTAAATTAAGATTAAATATTGACCCTTTACTAGATGAATGGGATGACATTGAAAAAGAAACAGAAAGTAATTTTTCTTTAATTAATGATTCCCAGAAGCAAGAAGTTGTTAGTTTTCGTTACATCCCAAAAGCTGAGCGCGATGCGCTTCCAGATTCAGATTTCGGTTATATTGGAAAAAATAACGTAAGAAGACTTTTTCCGATAGTTATTGAAAGCGATGTGCTGGACGCTTCTCGACTAATTGGTCAAGCTAAAGGACTTACGGATGAAGAACGTGATGCTGTTAAAGAACGAATTATTAAAATTGCCCGTAAAAAGAAATTCAAAATTCCAAAAACTTGGGAAGAAGACTCAAAAATGTCTCAAGAGTTAGTAACCATAGGCTAAAGCCTTTTGTCTCTAGGGCATACCTTATTGACAACTATATTATTAAAATACTATAATGTAGCATAAAGTGAAAGTTTTCACGTAGGTAAAATATAAGTATGAATAAAGAATTTAATTTAACAGAAAGTAAAGTTACGCCAGACGGCAAATTCGTTCTCAAGACAGGACTTATTTTTCGCGCAGGCAAGTACGAAGATAAAGATTTTGAAATGTCTCCAGAGGAATTAATCGCGGCGGAGTCAAACTTCAGTCCAGTTCCACTAGATTTAGGACATTACGATGATTTACCTATAATTGATGGCAAGTGTGGCACTTTAGATGCTGTTCATTCTAGTGAAGATGGACAAGAGCTTTTCGGAACAGCAAAAATACCAAAATGGTTGGATGATTTAAATGTTGATGAAAAAGGAAATCGTCTACCTTATAAAGTTAGCTGTACTTGGAGTAAAAGTGATAAGCAGTTAAAGAAGTTAGCATTAGTAAGAAATCCGCGAGTTTCAGACGCATCTCTTTTTGCGGCTTTCGCAGAAAATGAAATTAAAGAAAATCCAAAAGACACTGAAGTTGCAAATAAGTTACTTAGTGGCTTTTTCTCTTTGGTTTCAAATAAAGAGTTTAGTGGAACTTGGGTTGGAAAAGACTTATTGCAGTGGATACATGACAAGACAGCCGCTGCCGGTGCTATCTGTACAGAAATGGAAGACGACAAATCCGAAATGTCGTCAAAAGGAAAAAAAGTAAAGTTTGTAAGCAAAGAAGAGTCCGCGACTATTCAGGAATTGCATGATATGGCTGTCAAAAGCGGCGCTAAATGCACATTTGTTGAAGATAACGTTATGGGGCGTTCGTGGACTATGTATTCAAAGGATGATAAACCTTCATCCGACAAAACTGGGAGAAATAAAAATATGTTTAAGGAATTTAAGGACTGGATTAAAGGCCAGCCGGATGAAGTTTTAGATAAAATGGACGCAGAGTTTTCTGGCGATTCAGATGAAGTTAAAGAACTAAAGCGTCAATTGGCGGAAGCTAATAAAGCTTTGGCCGCAAAAGAAACACCAAAGGTTGAAGAGCCTGCTAAGCTTTCTGCTGAAAAAGTAGAAGAAAAAGTAGAAACTCCAAATCCTGAAGTTGCGGAATTGAAAGCCAAACTTGACGCGGCAGAAGCGGCACTTAAGGAAACTAAAGAAAAAGCGGCTTTCAGCGATGCAGAAAAAATTGCAGAAGATTATATTAAAGAAAACAAAATTACTCCTGCTACAAAAGAAGCTGTTACAGCACTTTTCCATCAGGCAGTAAAAGACGACGCAGCTACTAGCATTGAAGTTACATTTTCAGATGATAGCAAAGCTGTTTCAAGAGTAGAAGTGCTAAAAGCGTTTTTCAGTAAACTTGAAGGACACAATCTAACTAGAGAAGAACTTGTCACCAAGAAAGCTAACGTGTTGAATTTCAAAGAAGGCGAAAAAGGCGTTGATATAGCCGAAGCAAAAAATTTGGCTATTGAATTTGCTAAAGCTGAGAACGAAAAACGTAGAGCGGCCAAAACTGCCAAAGTTTAATGGTAGTTAGAAAAGTTATTAACTGGACAAACCAGTACAAGATAGGAGATTAAAAATATGGCAGGATACGGCTATCAGACAGTTGAAAAAATTGGGGGCGGAATTCAAGTTCTTGCTCACGGTAAGGATGTTAACTGGAAAGTTGGCGGTGTAACTGTTTTCTGGGGCGCTATCACAGCGGAATCAGCGGACAGAGTTGTTACCCCAGCAGGCGAAAGCTACACATCAAATTTTTTGAGCAGCAATGCTTCACCAGATGATTATGTTCAGGCAGGTGATAAGTTTGTTCGCTACGGAACTTTCCTTTGCCGCATTAGTGGTGGGACAGCCGATGGGTTTTTTGCACCATATGGCAGTACATCAATTGGCGGCGGAACACTTTTGAAAACATCAGGAAATATTTATATTTGTAATCAATCTTTCCGCGAGAGCCAAGAGCATAGCGATTACGCTCCTGGTGGAGTTTTTGAAGGTGGAACAGTATTTAAATATCGCTTGTTGATGAATTTGGGAACTACTCAATTAATTACAATTTCAGCTACAGGCGGAACCTTTACAGCTACTTACAAGGGTCAAACTACAAGTGCAATTGCTTATAATGCTGCTGCTTTAGCGGTTCAAACAGCACTAGAGGCACTAAGCACAATTGGAACAGGAAATGTTACAGTTACTGGTTCGGCTGGCGGGCCTTACACAATCACATTAGGAAATGCACTAGCAGTTCCAGTTGGAACATTTTCCACAAATGCCGCGTCTTTGACTGGCGGCGCAGGAACAGCGGTAGTTAGTACCCCGGCTGATTCTGCACAAGGCCCAACACAAGCAGAAGTGGATACAGCTTTTGGCACACGTCTACGTTACGTTGCTGACTAATTTAATTTTACGTTGGCAGCAAATTGACAGCCAACTTTTAGGAGAAAAAACATGGTATTTCATGGTTGGAGATTTTTAAGTAACACCAAAATCTCGGCACTGGTGCAAACATTAGCTGACCAGTTGGATAAAGGCGACAAGCTTCTGTTCCTGAACCGCACTGATGTTGTCAACAGTGATGACGAAGAGATTATTGGTAAATGGAAGCAGACAAATTTTGCTGCGGATATTATTCCAGAGGGCCAAGAAGCGGTAACTAATGAGTCTGGTTCATTTGAACTGACAACCAACGTCATCGCTAAAATTAAGCATGGCGCTTTGGTAACAGAAAACATTATTCGCAGACTAGACAGACTAAACAAAGACTTGGGTTCAAATCAAGACATTGCTGACCTTACAAATTGGGAGTTGAATATGGCTTCCAGTCTAGTTGAAGGTTGTCGTCAACGTGTAAATGATTTGATTTGCGGTATGCAGCGCGACAAGTACGAATACAACCGATTTGGCGTAAAGCTCGGAACTTCTACTCAACCAGTAGTTTGGGGCATGCCTGCTGATTTGAAAGTAACAACTGGTGTAGATTGGTCAGACGCAGTTAATAGTACCCCTATTACTGACCTTCAAACCATCATTGTTGACACAGCACCTGACAATTACGGCGAGCAGTATAATCGTGTAACAATGTCAAATCGTGCGTTTAAGTATTTGGTTGCTTCAAATGAGTTCAACAACAAATTTAGTGGTGAATTGCGATTTGCGTTTGGTACAGGCCAAATCAACAAGAAAGACACTGTTCAAATGAGACAGTTTGTTGCAAACCTTATCAATGTAGAAATCGAAATTTACGACGAAACATTCTGGACTCGTGATAATAATGGCGCGAAAGTTCGTGCAAGAGTATTGCCGCACAATGAAGTAATTCTAAGTGACAGTAATGATGATAACAACCGTTCAGCAATGTATTTTGCTAATGGTGTGGTAACAGAAGCCACTGTAGGTGCGTTGCACGGATATGAAGGATTTGTTTCTGGAAGCTACGGCCCAATCGCTTATTACGAAGACCGTGGACTAAATCCACCAATCGTTGAGGTATATGCTGCGATGCGCGGGTTCCCTGTCAAGGTAAGAGAAACCTGTACAGCACGCCTAACAGTTGGTTCAGGAAGCAACTGGAATTAAAAATTTTGGGGAATAAAGAGTATTTATATTCCTTATTCCCCAACAATCAAATCTAAGAACTGGAAAAGTCTGGTTCAAGCAAATAAGAAAGGTAAATATAAATGAGTAAGTTAACTAGAAAAGAAATGGCGGAAATTATTAACAGACGTGAGAGCGTGACTCTTGACGGTGTTTTGATTACTGAACTTTCGCAAATTCCTTCTGACGCTGAGCTTGCTAAAGGCAACGCTGAAGCTGAAGATTTAGCTAAGAAAAATATTCTTGCTAAAATGAAGGAGTTAGAAGCTGAGTTGGCTCTTCTAAAAGACGACAAAGCTGAAGTTAAAGAAGATTCCGCAAAAGTAACTAAGAAAGCTGAAGATAAGAAATAACTGAAATGAACTATGGCCATTACTACAGATTTAATTCGTAATTCCAGTGACCATTTAGATGAGGTTGTTAAAGCAACACTCATCACTTGGTTCAGACAGAGCGATTTATACAGAAATAATGCCATAGTTTTCAGTGACCTTATGATTTCTAGGATTGATGCTGCCGAAGGTACTGTCAAAGCTAGAATGATAAATGCGGTAGTTAAAGAAATTGATAAGCTTGGTGTTGGTGAAGTCGAGATTCGCGGTGATAGAGATGCAGTTTGGTGGAATCAAACTAAAGAAAGACAAGCACTTATCAATACAGCATTTTTGATATTGTTTGATGATATAGTTGAAGCAACTGGCGGATTAGCTGAAGGCGTATTTATAGACAGAGGTTTATATGGCGACTTTGCAGTAGGTCAGCGCGAACAGCTAACAGGTATTGGCGGTCAATTTGCCAGACCATGCAGTTGTAGTAAAGGCTATCCATACTCTAACTGCTACATTCATGGAAGAGTTAAGAGTTATCCATACTAATTATGCCGCTTGAAATATTAACAGATGTTTTCGCAAGAATAAACAACATAAAAAAATATTTGTTCTTTGAAGAAGGTACAACATTAAAATTTATAGCCAAGGGTAACGAATTACTTCTTGAAGTAGAAGAGAATTTCTACATTCAAAAAGATTCCACGTCCAATCTAGCTATAGGTGAAGAGTATTTTGAAGGCAATATTTGTGATTTAGATGACGAAATAGATTTAGAAGAAATTATCAAATTTACAGATAGAGTTGAAGTTGGTGAAAACAAATACAAAATATCTCAAGTATTTAGGCCACGCGGACTAATTAAGCGGTGGAATTTAAGATTAACTTCTTACGGTAAAAAATAATGCCCAGTATAGAAAATGTTACCGCGCAACTTCCGAAGTTTGACAAAAAAACATTTGAAAAACTAACAAAAATTATCGCGGAAGAAGCTGGGGAACTTGCAAAAAGTGAAGTTCAAAAAAACATCCGTTCAGTTAACGCTATTGCTTCAAAACAGTTTTTTCATTCTGTAACATCGGATATTAGAAAAAGTACAAGCAGAAGTTTCCTAGTTAAAGTTGGCTCAGATGACAGGGCGGCACAATCTATAGAAGAAGGTCTTCCGCCAACCTACGTACCAATCATTAAAATTTATGAGTGGATGAGAGACAAAGGAATTGGAAATGACCCGGCTTTTGCAAATTATGTAAGAAACAAGCTAGCCGCTGAAGGCTACAAAGGCAGACACGTTTTTGAGAAGGCTGAAGAAACTTTAGTTGACAAGCTAGATAGGTTAATTGAAAACATTCTAAATAGAGAAGATTTTGGCGGATAAATGTTAAAAGATAGTGAAATTAGAGCCGCACTAAAGGCAAAAATCCAGGACGGGTTAGCGGAATTTTACACAGGACAAAGCCCAGCAGTAGATGTAAATGTTTATGGTTATTGGGTTTTGGCGCACAGAGATGGTGAATCCGCAGCACTTTTAAGAGTCAGAACAGGAAGAGACGCTGGCAAAGTGCATACTTGGATGATTGGGTCAGATTCTTCTAGGATAACTAGAAGCGATATGCACGGAAAAGACCCGGTGGCGTTTGCAATGACAGGCGGATTAAAAAAATCAGGTGTAAACCGCAGAGATGTATTAAAAAGTTTTAAGATTTGGGCTTATCTAGAATACAACGATGACGGCGATGAAGTAGATAACTCAGAGAATGCATTGACAGAAGAAGTAGAGTACATAGTTAATTATTTAGCTAAGTTCCCAACATTAGGTTTGACAGATTCATCACTGCAAGGTTGCATGCCTATGCAAATTGAAGAAATGGAAATCGTTAATTATGGCGAGATTCTTGCCAATGTAGCTTTTTGTTCAATAGATGTGGTGATGTTCAAATCAGTAACATAAGAGGATATTAAAATGGCAGATAACAAGTTTGAAGTAAAAGACAATAATCAAGTTGCGGTTCCAAAGGCAGAAGTGACTTTGAAACCAGAACCAGTTACAGCAGAACAAGAAGCTTTGAATGCTAAGAAACCGGGCGACGTTCTGGTAAAAGTAAAAGGCAATATGGAGCACGCCGGAGTTGCGTATCCCATTGGTTCCTTTGCTTGGCTACCGGCTGAAGCGGCTTTCACACACGTACAGTTTGGAAGTGTAGAAAGAGTTTAAGAAAATGATGAAACTTAGTTTCAAAAAATTTAATAATTAACTTAGTAAAACTAAGTTTCAAAAGAGGAGATAAAAAATATGGCTTTTCAGGACCAATATTTCAGTGGACAAGGAATAATTTACGTAGCAGACCGGGATTCTTCAGGAAATATCGGAGCTTGGCGAGACGTTGGGAACGTTCCAGTACTTCAGATTGGACTTGAAACAGAAGTTCAAGACCACAAGGAATCCCGTACAGGAAAACGCCTAACGGATTATCGTTTGATTACAGAAAATAGAGCGACAGTCACAATGACTTTGGAGAAATTTACTAAGAAAAATCTTCAATTGCTCATGTACGGCTCGGACGCTAGCACTACAACTACAACTACAGCTACAGATGAGGTACTAAAAACTGGTGTAACAACTGTTGCTGTTGGTGATATTTACTTCACTAAACATGCTGCGGTCAGTTCCGTAGTAGTTAAAGCTGGTTCTACTACTTTAACCGCAAACACTGACTACACACTAACTACTAATTCCGCAATTGGTTGGGGCATCATTACAATTATTTCTGTTGCTAATATGGGCGTGTCAGGCAATCTAACGGTCAGCTACAGTTCCGCCGCGTATGAGTCGGTTGTGTTGTTCAAAGCGCCAAACGTTGAACGTGCTCTTAAGTTTACTGGTCTAAACACTGCTGACAGTGACAGAATTGTTGACATTGAACTTTATCGTGTAATCTTTGACCCAGCCGCAAACGTTGATGTAATCAACGATGAGTTGGCTCAGTTTGAACTTACAGGTTCTGCCTTGGTAGATACCGTAAGATTCAATGACTCGCAGCTTGGCGGATTCGGTAGAATCATTCAGTAAATAATTAGTTAAAATTCACATATTTGCGGGATAATCTTTATGGTTGTCCCGCAATAAAATCCACAAATAAACCCACCCAATAACCCAACCGAAGAAAGGAATAATACAAATGACAGACGACCTAAAAGAGTTGCAAGAATTGCAGCCACAATCACAATTTATTATCATAAAAGGCGAGAGCTTTGAAATTAAACCATTCAAGTTTAAACACATGTTTTCAGTGCTTAATCATATTTCAAATATGATTGACGAGGTTAATCCTTATGAAGACCAAACTAAACAATTATTTAAATTACTAGGCAAACATCCGGAAGATGTAATGGGTATTCTTGCTTTAGCTATTGGAAAACCATTAAGCTTTTTTGATGATGTTGACACTGAACAAGGTATTGATTTAGCAATTTTGGTATGGAAAATTAATCAAGATTTTTTCGTCCAAAAGGTACAGCCAAAAATGAAAAGCTTAGGGCTGTTCCAAGACTTACCAGAAGAGCAAGAGAACTTAGCGAACGAGAAGAAGCCCTTGAGCGAGTCAGAGGCGAATCCGCAAAAGATAGAAACCGAGAACCAATAAAACATGGATGGAAAGACACTATCCAAGATTTAAAAGAAGCAAATTTTTCTATGGAAGAGATAAATGACATGACTATCTCTCAGATGAAAATGCATCTTGCGGCAGCGACAAAAAAACAAGCTTTAAGATATATTCAAAATCTTAGTTTAACAGCAGTCGCATCTCAAGGTGCAGGAAAAGATATTAAAAAAACCATAGATGATTTAGAGAAAAGTATCAGAGATGTAGAAAGGTAGGATTTGCAAGAATCCAAAGAAAAGGTTCTGAAAGCAAATCAGAACCTTTTTTGTTAGAGGTGATAAGCAGTGCCTAAAAATTTTGAAGTCAACATAATTCTAAAAGTCCTAGAAGAAGGGCTAGCTAACGTTTCGCGTCTTTTTTCTAATCTTGCCCCGACTATTGACAAGTCAAAAACAGCCACTGATAACCTAAACCAAAGTGCCAAAGATACTATTGACACATTTGAGAAACTGAGCAAACGACAGCAAGAACTTCTAAGAAAAGGACAAGGCGGACTTTCTACAAAAGAAATCAAAGCTAAGGAAATACCAAAAATACAGCTTCCTAATTTAAGAACTCCTGAAGAAGAAAAAGAATTTGCTATTATCAATAAAGCTGTAAATGATTACTCTAAAGTCATAGGTAGCGCCGCCAAAGAAGCTGAAGTTTTAAAAAATTTACAGAATCAACTAATAAATGAAGGCGTAAAAGGCTACAAGAAAGTAGTTGATTCTGTTAAGCAACTTTCATCGGCAATTAGCGCGCTTGATGATATAGAAATTGGCGGAACTGAATCCTTAAAGAGACTTCAAAAACTACTTTCTGATTTAAAGAAAGGCGCGGATATTAAGCTTGAAGTGGACACAGCTACCGCTATTCAAGAAACTCTTAGACTTGAAAAAAACATCAAAGAACTTTTAGACCAAGCAGCACAAGAAGGAGATTTAGAAGGTTTCGGTAATCTTTCCCAAGTTATCAGTCAGGTTCAAACCGCGAGAAAAGAAGTAGAGAAATTAGTTGCGGAACGTCTTAAATTAGACGCAAAACCTGTAGAAATAAGGTTAAGAATTAAGGAAGAAGGCACTAAAGTCAGGGAAGAACTTTCTAATTTTAAGAAAGAGTTTGAAACCGCAAAGGCTATAGGGCTGGCATTTGATTTCAGGGGCGAAGGCGCTAATAAAAGATTAAATGAGTTAATAGACAGAATAAAAATTCTAAAACAAGATGCGAAAAGTATTGGACAGGATACACTAGAGTTTGATATTGAATTAGGAAAAATACAAGGACTTAAGGACGAACTAACTAGAGTCGGTAAAAGAAAAGATGCGCTTGCCCGCGAAGCAATCAACATCAAAGTCACAAACATTGCGGATTTGAAGAAGCTTGACCAAGAAGCTCGTAAACTTTTAGTTGATTTGGATGCTGCAAAGAAGGCTGGAAACATTGACTTAGTTGCTAAACTAGATGTTGATAGGGGTGACTTACAGACTAGATTACAAGATTTAAGAAAGCCGATTGATGATTTAGCTCAATCCACGAAAAAAACAGGACTTGTAGATGCTTTTGAAGAGGTTGTTTCCAAGTTAAATGCTGCGGAAAAATCAGTCAAAAGTTTTGATGATGAGGCTGTTCAATCGGCTATTAATGTCCAACAACAAACCGCCAAACTATCATCAAACATCGCGGAACTATCCGCTGGCGCAAGAAAATTAAAGAAAGATTTAGACGAAGCATTCAGAACTGGTGCAACCGGCGCTAAATCAGGCTTATCTCAAGATGCGGAAAGTCTTCTTAGTCTTGTAGATAAGATTAAGAATTCCGCCGAACGTATTTCCAATAAACAGCTTGCGGCTTTCAGAGCACTTCAAGGGCAGATTGGTAACTCGGTAGAACGACTTGAAAATTTAACAGAAGAAGGCGTAAAAGCTGGAAATGATATTCAAGAGTCTATTGCCAAACTTAACGGCGGATTTAGCAGAACACAGAAAGCTATTGCAAGCGTCACACAAGAGTTCAAGAAAGCTCAGCAGTTAGGAAACTCAGCAGATATAGCACCTAAACTTCAACTAAGAACTGATGAGTTTATTCAGCAACTAGAAGTTGCTTTGGCAGAAGCTCAACGTTTAGGTGAAAAAGGAACCGCAAAAGGTATTCGCCTAGAGTTAGAAAATTTAGGTCAGTTTAAGTCAGAATTAGAGCAAGCAAATGCACAAGCAGACTTACTTAGAAAGCAAGAAATCAGTGCAAAAGTTTCAGGTGTTCAAGATGTTAATCAATTAAACAAGGATGTAAATCAACTAGCTAAAGATGTAGAAACCGCGAATAGAAAAGGTAATATTAAAATACGTCCAGAACTAGAACTTCGCGCCGAAGATATAAGACGTAGAATTGAGCAGTTACGTAAGCCTGTAGAGAGCTTAGGTCAAACCAAAGTTGACCTATTTGCCGGTGTAGAAAATAGGTTTGCGGATATTGAATCCGGGATAAATAGAATTGATAAGCTAACAGCATTTACTGCTGAACAGGAAGACTTAAACGCCAGAAGAGGCACTAGGAATCTTAAAGAGCTAGCAACAGAAGCAAAAAGAACATACAAGCAGATTGAACTTGCAGTAAAACAAGGCAACTTTACTGTGGTATCTGAGTTTCAGTTTAAGAAAGATAGCTTAGATGCAGCGATTAGACAGATAGAAAATTCTACTGAAAGTCTGTCCGCCAAAGACTTAGACATTTTTAGGGATTTAAAATTGGATGCTGATAAGGCATCTACTGCATTTGAACGTTTACAAAAAGACGAACTTGAATTCATTCAACAAAGCAGAATAGCTGAGATTGAAGTAACTAAGAATTTAGAAAGAATAAGAAATGAAGCCAATCTTCTAACTAAGGATGTTGAAAAAGCTACAGCTAAAGGTGCGTTTGTTCTTCAGCCTGAACTAAACATAAGAAAAGATACATTACTTGCGGATATAAAGAAAATAACCGCAACTGGGCAACCGCTAAATAAGACTCAGTTTGATTTATTTACAAAACTTTTAGTTGACGCAAAGACCGCTACTTCTGCTGTAGATAACTTTGGAGGTGCAGCTACAAAAGCCGGTGAGGAAGCGCAGCAAAGAATTGCGGAACTTTCTAACAGATTTGACAAAGCAAAATCAAAATTATCCGGACTAAACAAAGAATTTGAGAAAGTTAAGGAAATTGGAACTACTGGAAAAGTTTCTGGTTCTCTAAATCGTGAACTAGATGCAACAATAGCTGAGCTAAAAGAGCTTATAAATCTTTTTGATTCAGTTGGTAAAGACACTAAAACAATTCGTGTAAAACTTGTTGAGGCGGAACAAACTAAAAAAGATTTGTCAACCATTGGCACTCTTGAAGACCAGATAGCTAGAAACAAAATAAGAATAGAAGTTGACGATACTAAGGAATTAAAGAATCTTCAGAAAGAGTTGGGTACTTTGCTCAGACAAGTTGAGCAAGCTGAAAAGAGTGGAAATTTAAGTGTAAGAGATGATTTATTACAAAGTCTCAGCACAATTCAAGTAAGAATAAATCAAATAAAAGACCCTATTGATTCTTTAAATGATGTAGGTAAGATTAAAGCATTTGAAGGTTTAGTTTCTGATGCGGATAAATTAAAACAAAGAATTTTAGGGCTTACTCAGGCATCTACGGAATTCACACAAGAAGTTAATGTAGCCGCAAAAAGGTCAGAAACTTCTTTGGCTGGAATTGCGCTTGCCGCGAAAAAAACTATAGCCCAAATTAAAAAAGCTGCGCAAGATGGCAACTTTGCAATTAAGGGTGAAGTTGACATTAAAACTCAGGATTTAGCTGATTCTATAAGAAAAGTAGAGAATTCTGGTGAATCATTAAGTCCGCAAAGGCAAAAGCTTCTTATTGCGGCAAAAGCTGCTTTACAAGATTTAGTAGAAGAAAATAACAGATTTACAGAAGCAAGTGTTAGGGCTGGCAGGGTTGCAGCCGATGACGCCGCTCAACTTGCAAGAAGCTATAAACTTGCTGGCGAAGCACTTAATAATCTAAAAACTCAGCTAAAAGAAGCTTCAAAGTTAGGTGAAGCAACAAAAATAAAACCACAATTAGAGCTTGCTACTGAGGAGCTTTTAGCAGCGCTTCGTGAGGCTTTTGCAGAAGCAGAAAGATTAGGTAAAAATACTCAACCTATAAGATTAAGGATACTGGAAGCAGAAGATTTTCTTGATGATGTAAGAAAAATAGATAAAAGCCTAGACAATATAGCTAATCGAAAAATTGCGGTAAAAGCCGTTCTTGATGCGGAATTTAAGGAAGTAGACGCTAAAATATCCGCTCTTAATAAAGAACTAGATATAGCAGCAAAAAAAGGTGACATTCGGGTAGTTGTGAAGTTGCAAGGCCAGATTGATGAGGCAATAAGAGATTTACAAAGACTACTACCTTTAGTAGAACAAACTCAAAACCTACAACAAAAACAAAAGTTTGAAGCTAGGGATGTTTCATTAGGATTTGCGCAAAAGAGGTTAGATGAACTCAGCGGTTCTGTAGATAAAGGATTACCAGGATTTATACAGTCTGTTGGAAGAAGCTTCAGGCTTGCTGCGCAAGATGCTGGCGGAGCTAGAGGTGCAATTACAGGACTAGCTTCAACGTTAAGACTGGTCGGTACATCCGCTTTCTTGGTTGGTGGTGAACTACGAACTCTTGGTTTTGGTTTCAGCGCACTTGCTAATATTGTACAAAATATTGGCCCAGTTTTCTTCCAATTTGGCGCAAGTCTGGCGAAGGCTGGCCCACCAGGAATAGCTCTTCTGGCGACTTTGACTGCCATTGGAACTACGGCGGCTGTAGTAGCTACAAAACTGGTTCTTCTTATTGGTGCGTTAGGTGCTTTAGTAAGTACTGGATTTGAATACAACACGGCATTAGAGCAAACAAGAAATGCTTCGGCAGCTTTAGCAGCAGAGTTTTTTGACTTTACTGTAAATGGTGAAAAAGTAAATGAAACTATACAAGTAGGCGGACAATTACTTACAAAATATCAAGTAGCACAAAAAGCGGTTGAAGACCAATTTGCAGCCCTGCAAAATGTTGCGCTTACTACAATTTTTACAAATAAAGAATTATTAGGCACTTTTCAAAACATCATAGTAGCCTCAAATGGATTAGCGCCATCTATCGAATCTGTTACTGCCCTAACTGGACAATTTGCGCGAGTTGCAGGTTTGTTAGGTTTATCCGCCGATAAACTAGCGTCTCAAGTAAATTTAGTGCTTTCAGGTGCTGGAAGAGTAACAAGTCCTTTGCAGAGATTTTTAAATGCTGCAAAAGACAGTCAAGGTATAGCACTTACAGCAAAAAGAATCAGAGAACTTAGGGCAGAAGGTGGAGAGGTCTTATTTGGTGAATTGACCTCTGCGATAAGTAAATTCGATGAGGCACTTAAAAAAGCTAACAGAGCGTCACTAACTGGCGTGCTGTCTAACTATCAAGATTTATTTGAACAAGTAAGTCAACTTGCCACAAAGTCTTTATTTGATGGATTAAGAGACGGTTTAGGACTAGCAATTGATAACTTATTTCAAAAAGTAGCTATACTTAAAAAAGATGGGACTAAACTAACAGACAAAGCTGGGAATGTTCAATTTACAGAAAAACCAGCACAATCAATATTAGATATAGCAAATACAGCTAGTAAGCTGTTTGATGTTATTAATAGAGACATTCTTAAGTTAGTTAATTATTTAATTGCTCAACTTCCAAAGTTTGCGCGATTTTTAGAAGATAATTATAAAACGATTGTTAATATTTATGAGTCTCTTAAACAAGTCTTGACGGTAGTTGGAAGAATAATTCTTGCATTTACAAGACTATTTACATTAAGTTCGGATACCAATTCAGAACTAAAAGCCACAGTGACTATACTGGATACAATTGCCATTGCTGCAAATGGATTTAGAGGTGTTCTGGATGTTATAGGAATTGTTGTAAACTCGATTTTAGTTGGACTGGGTCTAATTCCTAGATTACTTATAAGAGCCGCGCTTGCTGCGTCAAGGCTTAAGGATGAAACAATAGGTTTCGGTATAAAATCAGACACAACTAAAAAACTAGAAGAGTTTAATGCTTCTGCTAAAGAATTCGTTGACAATAGAGAAAATTCAGTTATAGCTAATACAAAAGACCTTTTGGCTGCCGGAAAAGAATCTAGAGAACTTTTTTCTGGTAAAACAGGCAGAGAAAGAAATGAGATAATTGTAAAAGAGGAAAAACAAGCTCAAGTAGACAGAATAAATGAGCAATTTAAAAACAAAGCTGCGGAAATTTTTAAGAGTAAACCATCTAAGCAAAGAACAAATCAAGCCGCTGATTTGTTCGACAAACAAACTCAGTTTAATCGTGCTGTTGAAGAAGACAAAAAACAAAGACTACTGGGTCAAAAAGGAATTGACTTATCCAAATTTGAAGATAAGCTCAATATTGAGTCTTTTGGTAAAACCGGAAGTATTACTTCCGATGCCGATAAAAAAGGCAGAACTCAAAGAAATAAGAGTGAATTAGCCGATACTAGAGCTTTGTCTGATGCAATTAAAGCTTTAGGATTGCAGAGAGAACAAAACCAATTAAAACTTGTACAAGATAGACTTGCTCAAGAAGCTACCCTTTATCAAGATTTACTTGACCAAAATCTAATTTCTCAGCAAGAAAGTTCTGCAAAAATTTTAAGTATAAAAAATCAAGAAATTGATAATGAGATTCAACTAAGAAAGAATGCCCTTGAACTTATAAGTAGAGAAAGGGAAGCACAAGAAAAAGCATTCATTAAAGAAGAGGCGGACATAAAAGCAAATGTCGGTGGAAAAGACTCCGCCGCAAATGTACAAATTAAGCTTTCAAATCTTAATCTAAAACAAGCTACAGAAAGAACTAAAAATAGAACAGAAGAGTTAAAACTTGAAGGTGAAATTCAGGCACTTATTCTTTCTAGAAACGTTGCTCTGCAAGATTACCGTAAGATTCAACAACAAATTACTAACGAACTTGTAAAGCAAGTAGATGCTCAAAGAAGTACGATTGACGGTTTAATTGACGCAAATACCGAAGAATCTCTCAGATTAAAAACTCTTGATTTAGTAAGAGAAAAGATTGAAGACATTGAAAATATCAGGTTACAAACTGAGGCAGTCACTAAACTGCAAGGTTTGACGACAGACGAAGCCACACTAAGAAATCTAAATCTTCAGGCGGAAAAGTTAGAAGAAAGAAGAAGACTTCTAATTCAAGAAGTAGATATTAGACAAAATCTTTTAAGATTGCAAGCAAGTGAAAATCTACTTGAAACTACCAGAAATAAGCTAGCCAGCAGAGAGAATTTCCGCCAAATAGACGTTGCTAGAGGGGTTCTTGACGAAAGAAAAGCTCTGATAGAAGCCACTGCGGAAAGAATCAAGTACGCCAAAGTTTTAGAGCAGGTAATTGAGGCCCAAGAAGAAATTCTAAAGAATGACGAAAATGATTCTGCAACTCCGTCTATTGCAAACGACAGAAGAAGAGAAGGAATAACTAGGTTAAGAGAGGAGCTAGCTAATCTCAAAACAACTATAGATGATTCTGAAATTATTGGCGCGGTAAACAACATCCGTGATAGTTTTGTAGATTTATTTGACAGGCTTCAAGAAAATATCGGAAATGCTACAAACTCATTTGCGGATTTTGGAAAATCTGTTTTGGGTATTTTCAGAAGACTTATATCTGAAAAAATTGTCCGGGAATTGTTTGGGAATCTTTTTAATACTCCCGGACAAACTCAAGGACAAGCCACAGGCATTTTTGGCGGACTATTAAAGAAAATTGGACTTGGCAATGACCAAGACCAAGCAAAAGCTGAAAAGAGAGCGCAAGAACTTAAACCACTATTAAGTCCGAAAGAACAGGCTTTACTTGATTCAATATCAGCAAATACAAAAGCTAGCGGCGAAATACTTCAAACTGATATTAAGAATTTGTCCGCCATTTTTGCGGAGCAAAGAGAGCCGTATAGAAATACACTTCAAGGTTTATTGCAACAACTTGAAGCTGCTGGAACAAGGCTTGGTGTATTTAACGCTAAAGCTGTACAAAGAGAAGCAGAAAGTGTTATCAACAAGACTCCAAGAGTAGGTAATTCTGGAACTACTGATGAAACAGTACAAAAGTTTGGTGAATCCCCTCAAAGCACTGTTGAAAAACTAATTAATCAAGATAAGCAGGATTCTGAAAATATAAAAGCGGCTATAGCTGTTTCTAGTGATAAAGTTTCAAATGCTATAGTATCCGATGCTGGAACTATAAAACCTATTTCGATTGCTGACAGCGGCTCTTTGATTCCGGCACTTTCGCAATATTTTTCTGCCTTAAACAATAATATTCAGTTATATATTGGTGGAAAACTTGACCAAATTATTTCTATACTTCCAACATTAGCTGGGCAGGCCGCAGCGCCCACTATAGACATATCAGGTGCTGCTGCTGGATTTGGTGAAGCTGACTTTTGGAAAGGCGGACAAGTTACAAAAAGGAAGAGAGGTGGGCCAATTGGCTTCATTTCAGGTGGTGCCGTTGACGGACAAGGCGGAATCCGTGAAGATGCTATTCCGGCAAGACTATCTAATGGTGAATATGTAATACAAGCACCAATAGTCAAATTGCTTGGAAAAGATTTTATGGACAAGTTAAACTCAGGACAACTTTCTGGTTTGACTGAATTTGCTGGTGGCGGACTACTAAGGAATATACCAAGAACTGATTATCTAAGACCGGCAATTGACTCTACAAGATACAACTACACAGGTGGCGGCGCAAGTCTAATTAATAAACCTGCACCTATAGTCGAACCACCTAAACCTAAACCTAAAAAAGTTGGTGGGTTCAGAAAAATATTTGGTGGAATATTATCCGCAGTTGCTCCTTTTTTGAATTTTATTCCAGGTATAGGCCCATTTCTTGCGTTAGGTGCTGGTGCGGCTGGCGGCGCACTATCCGGTAATAATGCAAAAGAGTCTATTCTTGGTGGAATTTTCGGCGGACTGGGAAATCTTGGTGGCTTTTCTGGTTCTGGCGGGTTTTTAGGAAAATTAGGTGGATTCTTTGGTTCAGACAAAGGTAAGTTACTTACCGGCATTCTAGGTGGAAGTTCTGGAAATTCTGGACTACAAGCCGGTGCCGGTGGAAATTCAATATTAGCACTATTGCAAAGATTGGGTCTTTTTAAGAAAAAGAAATCTAATGGCGGAATAATTCAGAATCTAGCTTCAGGCGGACTTTCCGGAATCTTTGGTGGACTAAAAGATATATTTGGAAAAGTTGGGGGAAGTTTTAGCAGTATTTTTAGTAAAGGTGCTCGTTCATCTTCTAGTGGTAACTCAAATAATCTATTAGCGCTTTTCGGCTTAAGTAGTTTACTCGGAGGATTGACTGGCGGCGGAAATTCGCAGCAAGAAAGTGAATTTCAAGAAGTTGTAGTAGAAGACCCAGACGCAGAAAGAAAAAACAAATATGGCTCCGCGTATAATCCGCTTATTGAAGAAGGATTGCTACCTGGATACCAATACAGTCCTGAAACTTTAGCTGGGCTTATAAAGCAAGAAGAAGGTTTCCGTAATATTGTCAGAAAACCAAAACAGGGATTGTTTGGAAAAATACTTGGTGGCTTAGGTAAGTTTTTACCAGCCATACTTGGAATTCTTAGTGCCGGTGGCGGCAGCAGTGGAAAATTTGTAGATAGTTTAATTCCAGGAAGTGGCGGAAATAAGTTTGGAGATGTTCTGGCTGCTAATGGTGGACTTATTAAAATGTTCGCTGATGGAGGAAAGGTTTCAGGGGCAGGAACATCCACTTCAGATTCAATTTTAAGTTTACTAAGTAATGGCGAATATGTAATACAAGCAAGTGCGGTTCGCATGCTTGGCACTGATGTTTTGGAAAGCATAAATGCAGGAAGATTTAAATTCGCAGAAGGTGGATTAGTTGGAACTGGTGTTGCGAGCTTACCTGAAGCAAGACCGACAAGTTCAACCCCAAATGTAAATGTAAATATGCCACCAATTTATAATGTATTTGACACTAATATTATTGACACTTGGGCAAGAACTCCAGAAGGACAAAATGCCATTATAAATCTAATCAGTAGAAATAAAAGAACTGTTAGAGAAACTTTGAGATAATATTAAAAATTTTACTATACACCACCAAATTTACATTTATTCGTGTTATAATTATAAATAAGTAAAATTTAATAATAAGGAAAGAAAATTATGCCTTGGACAACTGGTACGGCATCGAGCCACATAGACTTGCTTGATAAACTAATGACTTATGTGAGTATCACAGTGACAGGTAGTGACCAGTGGGATGTTGAAAGATACGTCACTACAGCTAGCCAAGAAGAGCTTATAATTCGAGGTTCTGGCTACTCTACCACAGACGATATTTATATAGGATTAAAAGCATATTCAGATAGTATTAATGACAACTATGCACTGTTGTTAAATGGATTTACTGGATTTAACACACTATTGCCGTTTTCGCAGCAGCCAGGATGCATGTCTGTTTCTGACTGTCCACCAGCGTTAGCGTTGTTAAACAGTGTACCTGTAAATGCTACAGCTATTAAGTACTGGTTTATTGTGGATGCTTCAAGGATTATTATAATAGCCAGAACAGGTACAGTTTATCATCAAGCCTATCTTGGATTTTATTTAGTTTTTGGAACGCCTCCAACTTACAGCTATCCACAAATAGTAGGTGGTTCCTCAGTTTGTGACTCTTTAAATCGTCCGCCAAAACAATCGGATGTTACAACTGCTACACACGCATTTTGGAAACCTATTGACAGTTACAATATCAATCCTATAAACGCACATGTAGGTTCTCTTGCATTAAGAGAACCTGGAGGAAGCTGGAAAAGAATTTTTAATACTAACAACACGGCACTAAGTAATTATAGTGCTTGTACAGGAACATTTCCTTTTTCGGAGGAATCTCGTGGATATTTGGGCGGATACACCAACATGAGAAGTAATTTAGATGGAACTTATGCCATTCAACCAGTACTTATTATTGATGGAATACCGGCTAATGTGTTTGGATATTTTACAGGGGTTTATCACACAACTGGATTTAATTTAAGTTCAGAGGACATAGTAGAAATCGGCGGAGATGATTATCTATTTATTAATAACGTATTCCGTACAGGTGATTCTGACGGAATTTTATACAAACTAGCTTAATATGGCACAATTTTACGGAACTGGAAACGCATCAAATGTTAATGACCTTATGGCTCTTTTCAAAGACCATTTAGTTAATGACGCTGGTTTTACACTAGATTCTTATGTTACAGAAGGAACTGGCAGAAGATGCCACGTTCACAAAGGTGGAATATACTTCAACTTCAGAAGTTACGTCGCCGAAGCTGTACCTGTTGGCGGAGCAACACAAACAGGTATATTTTTCAACTGTGGTGATAATTATAGCGGCGCAGCGGCTTGGTATAATCAGTCTGGAGTAATGAAGTATGATAGTAATACGAAATATTTAATTCCGGGGATGGTTCAACTTACTGGAGCAATTGTAGCCTATCATTTTTATCATTTTGATGACACCGATTATGATGTAAATTATTTTTTTGTTGAGTCTCCTGCCGGTACTTTTCAAAGAATGTTATTTGGAAGAATGAAGCGTTCAACATTTGGAACGCATTGGACTTCAGGAATAGAAGGCGCATTTTACGGAGGCTCGCAAGGACATAACTCAGCCCTTTACTCAAACGCACTTAATATTGCTGGAGAAAATTCTCAAGGTTATTGGAATCATAATAATGCAAAATTTGCTTGTTTTGGTAGTGTTCCTAATGGCGGCACTGCCTATTGGCTAAATGGAGATTTCAGTATTCCACAATCACAATTAAGTCCGGCTAGAGTTCAGTGTTTTGACAGCATTTCTAAATGCGGTTCTTTGTGGCTTGATACTCCAAATAGTTTTAACTCATTACCAATTCAAATGCCTGTAACTATAAATGTGACCTTGGATTCAGTCGCAAGTTTATCTAGTGCAACGCCTAATATTCCTTGGTGTCCTGTTGGCGAACTTCCATTTATATATTGGGTTAATTTATTTAGTTTAAGTCCCGGAGCCAACATTACGGTTGCCTCTGACAGCTACAAAGTATTTCCATTCAGAAAAAAATCTGACGTATGGTCTGCTGGTGATGCTTCAGTAGGCACTTACAGATTTGGACTTGCAGTTAAAAACGTATAGCAATAAACTATGCCAAACGGTTTTATATATCCAACCATACTTGTAACTAACGATAACGATGCTCAGTTAAATCTAAGCTCAAATTTAACTATTAGAGCTTTTGGATTTGACGCTGAAGAATCGTTAATTGTTGGCCAATACTCAATTTCTACTGATGTAACAGCGGAATATATAAACTACGACGAACAAACCAGAACTGGTAAAATTACTACAAGTTATTCAGACATATTCTACAATCATATTTGGATTATACCGTCATCTATTGATTTAACTGGAGCACCAAACAATTTTACAACAACCGTAAGTGTTTGGAACAGTTACTTTGTACAAAAAACTATGACTTCCGTAGTACCTACAAACACTACAGGAATTGTTTTTGCTCCATCCACACCAAAAACATTCAATGCTCTAGAGTTTGTAAACTATAGTCTAAGTCTCAGCAGTAACCCTCCAATATCAGTTGACGGAAACTATCAATTTATATTTTCTAATGCGGAAGACCCATTCCTTACTATTTCAGGAGTTCTTTCTGTAACCTTTCCATTTTTACATGACTGGTCAGATGGAACTTTGGTGGAGAGATATTCATTTTTGACTAATATAATTGAATCTCATTCTGGAAAAGAACAGAGAATTAAGTTAAGAAAATATCCACGAAGACAGTTTGAATCAAAAATACTAACCGCCGACTCTAGTGATTATATAAGAAATGGCTTAATAAGAATGTTGTTTCATAATCAAACTATGTTTGGAATGAGTAAAACATGGCTAGTACCACTATGCACTGATTATGGCATCTTAGGTTATGATTTGCCTTCAGGCTCTACAACTATAAACACAAATACAAATTTTAGAGATTTTTTAGTTAATGGCTATGTTCTCTTATATGATAAATATGATAATTACGAAATTGTAAGAATATCTAGTATGGATAGCTCCTCACTTACTTTAGTTGCAGCAACTACAAAAAACTGGAATTCCGGAGCAACTATTGCCCCAATGAAACAATGTGTAGTTGGCCAAGAAACTGTGTCTGGAACACTTGTAGTAAATGAGGTAGAATATAATACAGTTTTGTGGGACGTATTAGTTCAGGATAGTTTACAAAATAAAGTTACTGAATACGTTCCAGAACAATTTTATAAAGGATACGACGTTTATTCGACTGCAACCAATTTTGCATCAGAAAATCAGCTTGAAATTTATAACGCACAAAGAAGATTAGATAATAATATAGGCGTATTTAGCTTAGATAGTAGATTTAAGCTGACAAAAACAAGAACTGATTTAAATCTCCTATTTAAAAGCAAACAGGAATTATCTGAATTTTTAGGGTTTTATTATTATAGAAGTGGAAAGTTAAATCCATTTTTTTATGAAGGACATTCATCAGATATAAAAATCGCTCAGTCAGGCTTAGATTCCGACACAACCCTTAGAATAGCAGATATAGGGTATAGTTTATATATTAAACAGGCAGACGCTAGAAGAGATTTAGTTTTTGTCAAACACGACGGCACTAAATTATACAGGCGTATTACAGGCTCTGTAAGAAATAGCGATGGAACAGAAACATTAAGTATTGATTCACCATTAGGTTTTAATTTTAGTACGCAAGATTTTAGGTATGTGTCTTTCTTGCGTTTTGTGAGACTAGATTCGGATGTGTTAGAAATTTCTCATTTAAATACCGAACACTCTACTGCCTCTTTGAAGTTAATTGATGTATATGAGGTTCCATAAATTAAGGACTATGTAAAATTACATCTTCGCCGTGGAAAATTACACCGACCCTATTCTTTATTTTAAGAAGTGGTGGTAAATCTAACTGAACTACTTTATTTCTTGTAAATTCTAAGTCTGGATTCTTTACTGCATCGTGATTTTTTGGAAGAAACATAAGTTCAGCTTTACTAAATTTTTCTGTAATTTCTATTTTCTTGAAATATCCTCCACGTTTGAATCTGGCGGGATAATCGTTAAAATTAATTCCTTTTTCTTGGAAAAGCATTTCCTGCATTTGATTTGAGTCTTTACCCTGTAAAACAGAATGAGAAAAATTGGCTTGTGCTGCCATAGAGATTGCATTACGTGTCGCATCAAGTTCCCGCCACACTAGACAGTTGACAGCTTCTTCCAGTGTTGGAACATTAAAAACTCTGCAATCAAATAAAGCCAAATGTCCATGTTTATCCGGATAAAATCCAGGAACCATGTCATTAAACTTTGCCGTTGCCATTGAAGCAAGAACGGAATTAAGTTTGAAAACTTTTCCGCCGAAAAAAGGCTCGGCTTCAGGATTGCCGTAGTTCCAATAAATTAAAGTTATCTCATCACTTTGTGTATACCCTACAATCGCATTTGTTTCCTGCACCAGAAATTCTGTAGTTTCATCAAATAAATATTGAACACGTTTATCGTAAGGTCTTTGGGCATTTTTACACCAAGTATGAAAATTTTTTCCATCGAGCCTTACCACCACAGGAAGATTCGGAATAAGACGAATCCCCGTTTGAATATTTTCGTAATCTTTAATTCTGTCAGAAAGAAGCATAGTTTTTAACCTCCCAATAATTATATAGGCTTGGTTATGGATTGTCAACAGTAAAATTGATATAATAAGAACTTAGCCACCACAAAACTATAAAGGAATAATTAGTAAATATGGCATACATAGAATTAGAAACATCAATAAACGACTCATTTCCAACCGAGTTATTTACTTTTTCATCGGCGGCATTCGACACAAATTATTACTATACGAGCGCGGATGAAGAAATAACTTATAATGGCAATACCTTTATACCAATTGAGCTAACTAGGTCATCCCCAGAAGCCACCAGAGAAACTGGTGCTGCTTTACTAGAACTTACAGTTCCTAGAAATACAGCCTTGGCTAAATTATGGAGTGCATTTGTTCCTGCCCGCACAGTTTGGCTTACGGTACATCGCTACCACAGGTCTGAATCAGGCTCACCCGAAGTGGTAATATTTTGGCAAGGTAAAGTAAGAGGCGTTACATGGAATAATAACTTAGCAAACATACAATGTCTGCCAATTGACGCCGCATTCAATCGCAACGGATTGAGAGTAACTTACAGCGGAACTTGTAGGCACCAACTTTACGGTTCACGTTGTAAAGTTCCATTAAATGATTTTAAAAAATCTGCAACAATTACTGCTATTGTAGACAATAAAATTTACAGTCCTGATTTTGTCACAGATGTTGATAATGTCACTCCTGTACCAGCAGATTGGTGGGCAGCAGGATTTGTGTCAGAACCAATTACTTCACAACTTGCTTACACCACAAAAAGTAACGGAACTGAAGTCGAACTTTTAGTGCCTATTGTTGGATTAGTTCCAGGCTCTGTAATAGAAATCGCCGCAGGGTGTGACCATAAATCTACCACATGCCGTATAAAATATGTCAACATTGAAAATTACGGCGGATTAGGGCTTTATATTTCAGATAAAAACCCATTTACCGTAAGAATAGACCAGTAAAATCTGCCAAATTTCTGCTATCAATTTAAGTATTTCCGTAATCTTTTCTGGATTACTCATCAGTTACATCTACAACATCTTCTACACAAATAGCATTTTTTGCAAAACCATTTATTTTTGAGAAATTCGCCACATTTACCGCAAAATTTAGGTATTTCATTTGTTCTGACTAAAGTAACTTTAGACATATTAAAATTATTCCGCAAATTACAGCCACACTAATCAAAGATTGAAGAAAGTATTTATCCAAAAGAGTGTCTGGGTTTTCCTTGGATTTTTCTACGTTTTTTGCGAAAAGTCTTTCAGCTATCAAATCTCTAAATCCCATTATAGCATCAAAGATTCCCCAAAACAAGAAAAATATGTAAGGATTCGGGTTCTCGCGGAAAACTAAAACAAAACAAGTGTAAGCAACAACATAAGACGATATAAAAGGAACAAGTCTTGAATAAGTAAAGTTCTTTAGTTTTTCCGCGAAAATCTTAACCATAAAATATCTTATCTTTCCATGTCATTCCATGAGATATTAGAATAATTTCCTTATCTAATTCATTACCAACCACTTGCGTAATATCTTTCGCGGAATAATTTGAATATTGCGGCTCAGCAGAACTGAGATAATTAGTAATTGCGCCTTGCTCATCTAAAGAACATGGAAGCGTTTCTAGTATACTTGAATTGTAACTAACGCAAACTTTCCATTTATCAAACTGGTTTAACTTGTCTAGATGGGTCAAAGCTAGATAATCAATTCCTTGATTAGCTTTAACAGCGTATTTTAACAAAGGTAAATCTAACCACCCACATCTAAAATTTCCTGCAAAACCTTTGCTGTCGTTATGTGATTCAACAAAAGTCTTGGTAAGAACAGAATCACAAGTTGGAAATACGCCGTTGCCGTGTCTTGTTCCGTAAGTTCTTGTGATTCCTACGGTAATAGGGTTTTCCTCAATTCCACAATTATACAGTATTTGAAGTGCATTTCTTTTTGTGGTGTGGCTCCAGGTTGTATGTGGGTGAAATCCATAATCCTCGTCCAGCAAAATACCTTGTGCGCCTTCAAAAATAATATTTTCAGATTGAACTAAAGATTTAACTTTACTCTCTGTTAAAACATTAAACTTACTTCCAAGTTCTCTGTATTTTTCCGCAATTAAGCTAATTGGAATATCAAAATCTTTTGTGGTATTTAGTGAATTAGAAAAGAAATTTCTAGTTGCTTTTAGCTTATTTTCTAAATTTTCGCTAAAAATATCCGCGACTCTAATGATTCTTTCAGGATGATTTATGGAGTCTTCCATTGTCGCGCCAACACCCATTCCGCAAGTTCCGTGCGCTAAAGTTTGAGAGTTGAGTCGGTTTGATATAATGTGAAAAGGAGTTGTAATTACTGCTCTTTCGTCAACATACAATCTCTGAAAAGCATCCGAAACTCCAATTTCTCGCAGATGCTTTTCTTCGTTTTCCAGCGCAAAAGGTTCAATTAAAACATACTTCGATAAAAGAGTTTTTGTTTTTGGGACAAAAGTTCCGCTACCAAATCCTGAAAATGTGTGATGCCTTCCGTCAGGTAGAGCTACGTTATGTGCCGCCTGAAAACCAGACCCGTATCTCACAATAAGACCTACATCAAATTTTCTGGTCAGACAGTCAACTGTAGTTCCTTTACCTTCATCACCGAACCCTAGTCCTACAGTTACGAAGATGGATTTATTTCTTATTTTTTGCATAGCGTTCATTATCGTACTTATTTTTACATGTTTTGTGATAAGCTTTTGATGCCCCGCCTTGGTTTAGAGGTACTATTTTCATGTTTTCCAACTCATCGTACTTGCCGCAAAAGTAGCACAGTCTAGTATCCGCATTTCCTGTCTCTAAATAAGCTCTAAGTCGTCTATGTAAACTTTGATGGTAAGAATCATTTTCACAAATTAAAAGATTTTCATTTCTATTGTCAGTTTTAATTTGATTTATGTGGTGTACAACCGCACCTTTCGGCAAATATTTTCCTAAAGCTTTTTCGGCAATGATGATGTGCTCTCTAACAAAGCCATTCTTATTTGCTCTAGGATGCTCAGGCATTTTTATAACAACATAGCCATTAAGTATTCTTCTATAATCTTTAAAATTTACATTAAGTTTTCCTCTAAAATTGTGACCTGCTATTATCTTGACATGCTGTCCTTTTATGTGTCCTCGCCTGTATTCATTTCTAGATGCTATAGGAGTTATTTCTCCACAACCGCACTGACAATATACTGGCTTTAATTCCATAACATTTTAAATCGAATGACTAAGGACTTGTCTAATTTCCTAACCAAGTAATCAACTACTGTCCCTTTTCCAGAATCCCCGAAAAAAATACACTGACAAATTATCGGTTGTTTCATTAGACAAATCCTTATATATTAAAGTCTGGTAATGTCGTCTGAACCCGTCACAGTCAAATCACCAACAAAAGTGGCTTTTGATAGTCCTTTACTTGCATTTGTGTAGACTGAGAGCGCCTTTGACGCGCTGCCAATAGCGGAAGCTGAAGCACCTAAGTCTTTCAGACCTGAAGCCACATCATTCAAATCGTAACCTTCGCCAATACCGATGGTAGCCGCGATAAGCTCTACTACAGCTTCCGGGTCTTCTAGCTTCAGCAGATTTTGTCCAAACATGGCTTGTAAAGGCTCTACAACTTTTCGGTCAGTGTAGTTAGAAGTCTGCGCTGGTAGAATCCAAAAGACTTCAAACTTCTCTCTAAGCTCTTCGAGAATTTCCGTAGTTGGAATGTCTTCTTGTAAATCGTCACCAATAAATTTCTTGACTTCGGATTTCTTAACCTTTGAATAAGGCAGTTCATCCCCACTCAAAAATAGCCAGCCTTTTTCGCCACGTTTGTTGAGACAGTCAATTTCAGTATGTCGAGCCATATAATACATAGCAAGTTCATAGCTCTCCGTTTGCTGTCCGCCACCGCCGCCCTCAAGGTAAATCAAGGACAAAACTTCATCCATTTCATTACCAGCTTCAAACTGCCCAACTTGCAACGGTACACGGTCACAAGTAGCGTCACCAACTGCGCCAAAAAGAATATGCGGGTCAGCTAGATAACCTTTCTTAACCACAAATCCCATAAGCTTATCCAACTTTTGAACGAATGTTCGCGGGACATCGGACATCGAACCAGTTACATCAAACAGAACAGCAACCGCTTTGCTATTTGGGTGTTCTGGACTATTAAAGCTTTCCCGAACTTTCTTTCCTGCTGCGTTTGGCTTGCTGGGGTCTAACTTCTCATGAACACTAGCTGCAACCTTACCAGCGTGAATATCTGCGTCGTGCGCGAAATAATCAACACCTTTTGCCTTATTATCATCTAACCTTGCTGAATAAACATAACTACTGTAACTTGAACTACCCATTATTTCCTCACATTGTAAAGGGGTGAAATTTTGGTTCACCATAAATTTGTTTTAAGATGCCGTTAAACTCCGAATGAAGTTCAAAGGCATCCTGCGGACGTTTTGTTTTTGAAAGAAGACAATACCTTAAAAGTCCTTGAATTGCAATAGGAATATTTTTTGGTATTTCTTTTGTTTCTGGATTTCCGCCAAGTATGTAAATAATACACATAGCTGACATGTAAATATCTGTGCTTGAGTTTAATTTACTTTTGTCAGTAACTTCCTGCGGATAAAAAGATTGCCATTTAGGATTTACAGCCTTTGCTTGTAAGTTAGGTTTGACCGCATAACAAAAGTCTATTAAAACACCGTTATGGTCTTTCGGACAGATAAGAAAGTTATCAGGTATAACAGCCGTGTGAACAAAACCTGCTTGATGCACCGCTAAAAAAGAACCAAGTATTCTGTTCCATATCCACGCCGCTGTTCTCATATCAACACCATTCGGATATTTAGCTCTAGCCTCTTCAAGTGTAAAATATCCTGAAAGATTCTTGAGAACATTTACTTGTTTCTTTGTTCCTGAAATATTAAGTTCAAAAGAATCTAAAAGTTCAGGAATATGAGCTAGAACTTTCAAATCTTTTACAGGTGATTCATTTCTGATAAATGATAGTGTCTTTTGCTCATTAAGCATGAAATCTTTTGATTTAGGATTTCGCGGAATCTTAAGAACCACGTCTGATTTGCTTGTGGAGAAAACATCGCAAATAGAGCCGGATTTAATCTTTTCTACAACTTCATAAGTTGATTTCTTGGTTTTTACAGTAGCAAGTACTTTCTTACCATAAGTTCCAAGTTTAATTTTTTCTAAAACTTGCTGATGAAGCTTATTAAGATTTTTGAAAGCGGTTTCTGATTCTAATGAATTTCCGTTTTTATCAGGATGTAAAACCTCAGATAATTTCCGGAAGATATTCTTAACTTCATTTTTATCAGGAAAAATATCTTCCGGATGCTGAGCCGAATTGACCTTTTTTGCGGAATCTTGAAAACTCATAATTGTAATATATACTAAAGTAATAATGTGTCAATGCTTTTCTTCATTAAAATACAAAATATCGCCGTGTTCTGAAATTCGGAATTTATCAGGATTTGTCCGGCAAAAGATTATATGGCGAATTCCTACCGTATCTTTATATTCCAAGGCTTCCTTCAGGCTGAAGAATCCGCGAACAATGTTGAACTTCACGTTTTGTGGTGTAGCACCATTAATGATTGCTCCAAGAAAATCCCCCGGCGAAAACTCGCTCAGTAGCTTATCTACTAAATCTTCTAGTTTATCATACCCTACACTTTCATCTAAATCTTCAATCAAGAAATAGTTAAAATACTCTTCACTTGAAGGCGGAACCGCAAAAGCTGTGTGTACTTTTCCTCCGCCATGCTCAACTTGGAAGTGAGTAATCTCATCTATTACAGCATCACAAAAACCTTCTTTTAAATTCTGTTCGTAACTTTCACTTAACATTTATGTTTTAATTTTCCTTTATTTGCGCTAAAATTTCTAACGCTTGTTTCGTAGTCAATTTTGTTTGTTTCTTATTAAGGTCTACAATATTTATAAAATTTCGCATCCAAACTGGCATTGGATTCAAAACACGTTTTTCTTGTTTACTGCCTGTAAGATACCCAAGTTTATAAACCATCACACCTTCTTTTACACAAAATTCCAAAAAGTTTGCAACAGGACAATCAGATAAAGAATGAGACGTACCTACGATGTGGGAATCTTGAAATCCCTCTAACCATTCTTTGAATTTTTCTTTTTCTAACATTTTTCTTCCTTTTACATGAAACTTGTAGTAAGATACAGTTTACCTGAAAATTACAAGAAGGTCAAGGAAAAAATGCCAAAGAAGAAAGAAGCTGCGGAACCTGTAGAAATTGATTTTGATGAAGTTATGGAAGCAATCCGTGAATCTGACGAAATCAAAATGAGAAATATTTTCGTGGAAATGTCCTATGAGCCGGGACAAACACCAGAATATTTGCTTCACGGAAACACTTGTTGGGAAGAACAAAGCCTTTATTATGAATATCTTGAATGGTTGAGAAAACAAGGTATTAGAGACGAAAACTTTTTTGTCGGAAGAGATTTGAGTTATGGCGGCTATAAGAAATGGCGATAGAGTAAGAATTAAAGGCGGAAATATTATCTATCTGGTCTATTGTATTCGAGGACAAAGAGTTACGCTCAAGATGTTTGGAATCAATGAGTATATTGAAGTCAATCTTTGGGAGATTGTGAAGGTCTGATTCTATAACCAAGTCCGCTTTCTCTTTTTCTCTTTCAAAGGTCTTATACCAACTATGTCTTTTACCTTTTGAATTACAGCATCCAAGTCTGATAATACTTCCTCATTACTAAATCTTACTACCTTATAGCCTTTTGCTTCTAGATGCTTAGTTCTTTGCGCATCGTAATCTTCTTTTCCGTCGTGGGAATTTCCATCAAATTCAACAACTGTTTTAGTTCCAAATGCTACAAAATCTGGAATGTATCCAAAGAGTGGTGGCTGTGGCACAAGCCCTATGTAATTCTTATTTTGCCACTCATCCCAAAATGCCTTTTCTGTTTTGGTCATTTTACCACGTAGCATGTTTGCAAATTTTGCTTTCTTTGGAATCAATTTTTCTGTGCTGGCAACGGTTTTGTCGTGGCTTTTAGTTATTCTAGCGCCGGATAACCGCTCAACATTTCTAAATTCAGGGTTGTGAAATTGTCTTAGTTTCTTCTTCTTTGTTCTAACGTACTTTCTATGAAGCTTCTTCCATTCGCGTCTAGTTATTTGTCCAGATTTTAGTTTATTTAATCCTGTCTTGTAGTCTTTTAAGTTCATAAGATACACCTTCGGCTTCCCTTGCTGTTTATACATGTTCCTGCCCTCTTTGCTCTTAGCTTTCCGCTCTGTGTGCTAGGACATGTACCTATTACTACCTTTGATTTATTTGTTTAGTTGAAATCTATGTAAGAGTGATAATTACGCTGCAATAATTATCGGTTTTTATTGTGTTTTATTTATAGAACTTTTCAGTCCACAGGTTAAAAACGGCGATAGCTCCGAGCGATGCGATGTATACCCGAAAGTATTAAGTTGGAACATCTACGTTCAAGATTAGATTTCTAATTCTGCTAAAACTTCTGCTCTAGTGAACTTTAGAAGTAATCCACAACATCACATGGAATCAAACTTTTATTCCCCATTGCGCCGAAAAAACTCCCAGAGTACAATTAATTCCGGGAGAAAACACTTTGACCTTCTTCTTATAGTTTTGGATTTGTTTTGTGGTAACACCATTAACATTTCCGCGACTTTTCCTCTTTCCGTCCCTCCGAGGCTCTTATTGTTGAAATTAAATAAGCAACACTCTTATTTATGGGAAAGATACATAAATCTTTTTTCCACAAGGCTTATGGTCAACTTTGACTTGTATTACGCGAATCTTTGGAAGATTGTACTTGACAAAATCATTAAGATTCAGTATAATTTGATTATTGCTTTTACTTTTCAGTCTAAGCAACAAGTCTAGCAGACTTTGATTGAAGTTCAAGCTGCTAACAAGACTTGGATAAAATCCCTGTTCTTTTCCATTGCTCTTACTTTCCCGGTTCGGTATCCTAGAGCATTGTTATAGAAACAGCAGCCCGCGAGAACATTTGGACAGCCAATATCGCGGGCTATTTTATTGGCTGTACTATTCAAAAAACAAAAAGCCGTATCCACCAAGGGCAGACCGACTGTCATATCAGAACTAATATTTAATTGTAATAGTGCTGACTTCAAATTAATCTTTTATTTCCGCCAAAATTTCCAAACCTTCTTTGGAAGACACTTCTTTTGTTAATTTTAATTTAAAGAAGTCTTTTTCTAATCTTTCAACAAATTCAATTGCCCAAGTCGGCAATTGAATTATTTTTTGATTTGTACAACGAAAACTACTATTATATACTTCAGCTTTTGTCCATTTTGCTAATGGACAATTGTTAGCACTGAATCTTACCCCAACTATTTGCTCTGGAGAAGAACTTTCTAACCATTCCTTAAATTTTTCTTTATCCAGTTCCATAAACGCGAAAAAGGATTTAGATAATTTCCCCTGACACCATGCTTCGCGGTTCATGGAAAGGTTCTACCTTTGTAGGAAATTATCTAAATCCTTTTAATGTACATACTTACATTAAAGTTCCCGCGAAGGAATTTCAAATAAGTAAAGCTTGTCAGACCTTTACTTACATTAGAATAGTATCATAGAAAAGTTCTAATGTCAAGAACATTAAATCAGTTTACGTATTTTTGCCGTACATCCTGATGATTAAGATGCTAAACTTGGGATTGTTTCTTAACAAATACTAGAAAATAAGAATGATTCTTTCTTGCGTGAACTTGTTTTATCATTCTACTGACCGTAGGTTTGTTGTTTCTGACAACTACAAATAAATCTTTTGTATAAAATCCCATCTTTTCATATTCATTTATTATTTGTACATGAGTTAATTCTTGTTTATTTGCGGTAACTTCATCTTGACATTTAACAATCAGTATTCCTTTGTCAACTAAAACTCTGTAGGCTTCCGCGCCAGCTTTAAAATACAAATCTATAACCGCTTCGTGGTATTTCTTGTCTGACTTTACTTGATTGTTCTTGTAGTGTTCCTCAAACCCACTTTCATGGTGTGCTGTTCCGCCATTATTGGACATATATGGCGGGTCTAGTACAATACAGTCAATGCTTTTATCCGCGTAAGGTAAATTTCGACAATCCGTTCCAGTTTGAATGTCAGAAGTTAGAATTTCGTATTTACTCTTGTCAACATCTTTCCAAAAAGCACCTTTTCCGTAAGTTACATCCGCAATTTTAGAGTTTTCAGTGACATGAAGCTTTAAAATATTAGGAAATATGTTTGAGTTGTTTCCAACAATCGCGGATAAAATTAAATCAGATGTAGGTTTGCCGCCCTGCACACGTTTATTCATTTCATTAGTTTTAATTCGTCACACGTATTATCTATTGTATTTAATTCAGTCGGATATAAGTAATAGAGTTCTGTTTTTGCCATTTCTATTCGTAGCTCAAGGAATTTTGTATCAAGTTTATCCAAGGATTTGGATATATTTCTTAGTTTTGCGCGAAAAATTCCATCTTTTTTCCACTCAGTTACCTGTTTTTTGTAGTAGAATTCATCTTTGTCTTCCAGTATAGAATATCCCAACGGGTTGTATAGATAACCAAGCCACACCTTCTCGACTTCAAAATCTGGCGTATTAGACACGTATACTGTTTTATTTTCTCTATCTTCTACTAAGTTGCAGCATCCGAACTGTTTCATTTGTTTTTCTCACCCATCTTTTCTCAGTGATTCCCACCTGTTCGACTTCCTCGCACTCAACTTCAGTAAATCCATAAGGATTAGTAAAGTCATGGTAAAAATGCCAGAATTTTCCGCCGTGTTTGAAAATAGAACATAAAATTCTGGCATTATAATCTATTTCGTCTGGATTTATCCATGCTAAGGTGTCAAGTTCGCCTAGTCTTTGAATTACAAGATTTCCTTTTGCATTATAAAACATATTTCGGCATCCATTTCTTAACTACCACTTCTCTCTGTTCTACTTCAGTACATTCAGTTTCATCATACCACTGAAGTCCGTAATTGTAACTTCTTTCGTAGCTTACCATCCAATGTTTACCTTCATACAGAAAGACAATAGTTCTTAAAGACATGTCATGTTTAGTTGGATGGTCACTGATTAGTATGTAATCAGAATCTAAAGCAATGTCCTTAAATTCTCTTTCTGTTTCTAATACCAAGTTTCCTTTTTCGTTATATTTCATTGTAAGTCCTTTAATAGTTTGTCCATAAAGTTTCAGTTACAGCGGTGTATTTTCCTTTTTTAGGATACGGCAATACTGGTTTTAGCAGGTTCTTGATTTCTTTTCTCTGAATAAAATATATGTATCTGTAAGTCTTTACGGAAAAGGACTTTAGCTTGTCTATCCTTTCCATTAATTCATAATATTTTTTCCTAGTTTTCCTTGTTAGTACAGAATTATGGTAGACCTCACCAGTTTCTGTATCTTCCCAAAACTTTGACATGTGAAATCCGCAATATGTGAAGTTTGCGGCTTGATATATAGTTCCTACACCAACTCTTCCATCAGCAAAAGATTGAATCCATTTTATTTTTGGCAGGTTTACTTTAATCCACTTGAAACATAATCCCAAAAATACGGTTTCTATATTATGTCCCACATCATCTTTAATCCAGAGTCTGTTTAATTCTAAATACTCATCAATTTTGGTATCTTTAACTATAGAAGAGCAAGAATGCGGATTCATTGCTATTCCAAAAGTAGCTACCCCTACCAGTTCATTATTTATGAAACATCCTATATAATATCTAGATGTGTTTACATCCTTATGAGAATAGTGATTATCAATCACCATTTTCTTGCCTACTTTTCTGTCAATTAAATCGGCAGCAACATTACCATGTCTTTTAGTAAGTGTTTCAGTTTTCATTTTTTTGGCTCAATGAGTCGCGGAAATTCAACAAGCATATGTGAGCAAGGATATATTGTTTTACCGCAAGTTATACAGGTAACGATTGCTGCATAACCTTTATCTTTTAGTTCTGTCTTTTGCGGTAAAATTTCTTTAATTTGGTAATCATCTAAAACATCTTCTTTCCAGGACTCACTTCCGCTAGGGTACTTTAGTTTTACATATTTTTCTGATTCTGACCATTCAATAACTACAATTTCTGTTAAAGAAGCCCGATAAGTGTTTTCTTTTATCAAACATCTTGTTCCAACTGGCGCGTTTTCTTTATTAAATTTCATATTTTTTATTGGTAATGGCAATCACACCAGCAATCTTCTTCCTCTTCATTGCTGCCGTCTGTAATAATTTCAACATCTCCGAAAGTAAAGTTTCCATTATTGGCTGAAACTTCAAAATCTGCATCAAAGGTAAAAATCATACCCATTTTTCTTTTTGGAACTTCTTTTAGTTTGGTTTTTAAGCAAACTTCAACCGGAAAAATACCAATACAGCCCGTATCTACAGGATACTCATTTTTATTTTGGTCTTCATAAGTTCCATCGCCGTAAGCAGTTCCGGCAAAGAAAACGTCTTTTCCTTTTATTGTACTATGCCCATCATTACCAAGAATTTTATCCCAATCTTTTTCTGAGAGAACATAGCAAGGGTCGCCTATGTAGTAAGTTCCAGCTTTAAATGTCATCTAAAAACCTCTTTAATGAATCAATTCTGTATTGAGCTTTATGCATGTCTGTCTTGATTTCCGCGACTACCACACCGAAAACTTCATACAGCGTCTTATCTCGCGGATTCTGATATTTTTCAAAACATGTCTTATAATAAGACATCTTAAGTTCTAAGTATTCAACAATTTTATCTTTTTCTGAGTCCATAGTCAATCTTGAATATGCGTCTCATCTTTGAACATCCATTTTCCTGTGTCTGCAATATATTCCAAACTTGGAATTTCTAAATGTTTGGCAAGTCTGAGCACCAATTTAGCTGCGGACAAAGAAAGATTTGGACTAACATTAACATGCTGTCCACCTTTACTCATACTATTATAATAATCTTCTGAGCTTTTTGCTTCAAGTAGTATTTGAATTGTGAAATGTTCAAACTTTGTCATTGTTCTTCTTTGAGTTTAATATATTCTTGAATTGCGGCACACATCTCATAAACTGTTTCTGTTTGCCCAACTTTTATTACTTTGTCTTTTGTTGTAAGTCACATTCCGAATTCTAGAAGGCCTTTTTCATATTCTGAATATCTGCCATTGTAAGGGTCTTCTATGTTGTTTATTGTGTGAAAATCTTTTTGGTCTGGTAATTTGTATTTCATAATTATTTTTCTGTCAACTCCATAAATGTATTTCGCAACTTAACTTCTACTCTTGTTGGGGTCATGTTCAACAAATCATCAATTAATGAATCAGAATATTCGGTAAAATGGTTCTTAAATATCTTTTTAATTTCCGCGAATGAGAAGATGTAATTTTTCCAAATATCCATCTGGCCGTATTTATTCAAGTTATGTACTTCAATGCTCATAGCTAGTTTGTCAATAAATTTTACATACTCACCTAGCGATTTATGTGCTTCTGAATCGCGATAATTGAAAATAAGTTCATTAAAATTTAGATTTAAAACTTTTTGAATAGTTTCTTCAATATTGTTTTCAATCAATCGGAATGGCGACATAATAGGAAGGTGTTTAATTGGACTGATGCAGTCACCTGTTATCCCTTCCGAATAGTCATGCGTTTGGCAAGCCAGTTGAATTATCCTATATTCAGGATAAAATAATTTTGCAAGTTTATAACAAAGTAAAGAATGCTTACCTACATCAAACTGAATATAGGAATTTCCATTATAGCGGTTAATATGTGGTAGGATATTAAAGCAATGTTCAGGGTCAAAATCTTCTGGACGGAAATTAAGAAGGCTGATTATTTTTCCGTTGTATAGAATTATTTTGCCATATTCTCCGAAGCGATTTAAAGCAATCCATTGCCTTGATAGAATTTCAATCAGATCAGCAAGTCTTTCTGAAGACTGCCAAAGTTCAACTGGTAAATTTTCAACATCTGATGAAAGCATTAATTTTCCTTGTATAGAGCCTGAGCATACTTTAATTCATAACGTTCTTGAGAAATCACAGCTATACAAATTCCACCCTGAAGTTTCCAACCTTGTTCAAGGTATTTATTAACCATTTTACAAAGGTCAGACTTGTCATTATATACCAGCAATTCATATTTAATCATTTTCTTTGCTTAAATATGAATCGGTTAAATCAGAGTAATCATAAAGCACGGTGATTTTAAGTAAATCCATTATTTCGCGGTATCTTTTTGCCGTCTTCTTTTCTTCTGGCTTTAGTTTGTTGGGGTCAAATAGTCCATCTTCTGTTTTTGGAAAATCAGCTACAATTCTTTCAAGCTTAATTGCTTCACGGAACAAAGATTCTTTTTCTTTTTCCGCAGACAAAGTTAATTTGAGTTCTCTGATGCCTTCATCCACGAGCTTTGCGGCCTGTTTCCTAACTTCATTGATTTGTTCTGCTGAAGCATATCCGTTAATGGGTAATTCTATTTCAACGTTGCAATACTCATATGCTCTGCGTACTAGAACTCTTCCTTGTGGAACTTCAGGAAAAACAGATGGAGTATTTTGTGCAAAAACTGGTAAAGTGATTGTATTGTTTGTAGGTAATCCTGTAATATTTTCCATATTTATTGTTGGCGGAACTTTTAAAGTTCCGCCAACCCTCCAAGTTGTTTAACCAAGCAAACTTAGCGCCGCATCAGCACTGATAGTCTTTCCAGGACGTGCCAAGACCTTTTGGTTATAAGTTTGCGCCCAGACAGGAAGTTTAACTGAAGTTATATCAAAGTTGTTTTGACGCAAATAGTTGTAAACAGGTGTTTTGTCCTGTTCATCGGTACGTCCAACTTTGGTTCGTGGTGACTTATCAAGAAGCCAACTTTTAAATGAGTTTCGTGTAAATTTTTTAGCCATTTTTTCCTTGTATTTGAATTAAATTTATGCGGAAAATCCCGCAACAAAAATATAATAGCACGAGAGAAAACGAATGTCAATGAAAATTTTCTTCTTGACAAGTTTTCTTTTTTGATATAGAATTATAGATGTAAATGGGATTGATTGAAGAAAAATCTAATCAAAATGAGTCTTTTGCGGAGCATATCAAACCCGCAAACCTTTCTCAAGCACAAAAATTTGTAATTGAAAAAGTTCACATAGAGTCTCAGTTTGATAAATTTAAGAACAAAGACATAGAAAGAGTTGTTTTAACTCTCTATAGTTCAGACAATAACAGAAAGATTTTTACCATTCAGAATAAAGCCAACGCCGAGAGACTTAAGTGGAATTTTGGTGATTCGCATGCAAACTGGACTGGAAAATCAATTACATTATACAAAATTAAAATTGAAGTTAGCGGAAAGATATACGATTCAATCCGCATTCAATATAACATAATTGACACTTAATTAACAAGGAATTAACAATAAAATGGCAGGATTAGTAGATAAAAGACAAAGCGCAACATGGTTGCAAATCGTAGATGGTAGTATTTGTCAAAAGACAAATCATGAAGTTGAAGGCTGGGAAGAAAAAAAGACAGTAAATCCAAAAACTGGAAAAGAAGTTATATCGTGGATTAAAAAATATGAAGCAATTGAAGATGCTTATATCACTGGAATTCGCTGGTATGAAACACCAGTAGAGGATACAACTCTTCTTGGGTGGAATGTGACTTTTAATGCTGATGGACAAACTCTTGTCCTTAAGTTACCACTTAACCAAAATCCAACTAAGCGATTTATGAAGCTTGCTGATAACATTGATTTTTCTCAGCCAGTTACAGTCAAGGCTTGGAAATCCCATAACAAAGAAAAAAATCGTGATGAAGTAGCCTTTAATGTACTTCAAAACGGTAACACTATTCCGCAAAAGTGGAATCGAGAAAACTTGCCTGAAGCCAAGCAAAATGCAATTACTAAAAAATGGAATTTTGAAGACCAAGATACATTTTTAGTAGAAAACATGAATAACAATATTATTCCGCGTTTGGCTGCTGAACGAGTTGTGATAGAAGACAATCGTGGCGAAGCGGAAATTCAAGTTGGCTCAGACGATTTAGACGACACAATTCCATTCTAAGTGCTTGATAAAGAAGAACTTATAGCTAGATTAGAAAGTACTTCGTTACGTGAACTTGATGTTCTAATAGCGAAGTACTTTTATAGTTTAGAAGTTAATATTGTCAGAGTTGATTCAAAAAATAAAAATAATATAAGATTTCTTTATATTCCGCCAAAAAAGAAATCCAGACACTATTCAAAAAGCAAATCAAAGGAGGAGAAGATAAATGACAATTACCGCGAGTTGCCCAGATGGTCTTTCGATTCGCGGGATTCTTTCAGACTCTTAAAAGACGCCAATATAAGATTTGGGACAATAACTATACAAATAGTAACTGAAAATAAATCAACAGTAATAATTCGCGGAGAAAAATTTTCAGGAAAGTTAGCAAGGACAATAGCGGAAGCAGTTTTGTATCAAACTTTCGCGGAAACAGAAAAGGAAAATGATGAGTAAATTAGATTTAATTAAAGAAGCCGAAAACAAATTAAAAGACGAGCAACTAGAGAAAGAAAAGCAAAAAATTCTTTCTGAAGTTAGATTTATTGAAACAAGATTGAAAAATAAACTTGAGTATATAGAAAACCAAGAAAAAGAAGTAGAAGCCGCGAAAAAAGACTTGGAAAAAGAACAAAAAGCGGCGGATGCTTACAAAGAGACAGGTGATTACGAAGCCTACAAGAAAGAGCTTGATATTAAAGATTGTACATACGGAACTATAGCTCTTGGTAGTGGAATCAGTTCTATCCGCAGTGATTTTACTTGGACTAATAATAATTCACAATATTTAACTGGCTCTGGAACTTGGATTGTTCAATAATTCTTCAGGTGGATTTGTATAAATTTTAATGGATAGAGAAAATATCATTACAAACAAATATTTGTCGCTTGATAAATATGATGATAGATATGTAGTTACAGTACAAGATGCTGTAGCTGTTCTTATTGAAAATGTAGAAACTGGACTTTTCACTTTTATCAAGCAAAAGAGAGTGCCACCAATTTTGCATGGAATTTCTGAACCCATATTAGAAATTCCTGCTGGAAAAATTGACCAAGGCGAAACACCGAGAGAAGCAGCGAACAGAGAAGCATTTGAAGAAACCGGCTACAGCACAGAAAAATCTCTAAACTATATTGGAAAATTTTTTCCAAGTCCCGGTGTTTGGAATGAAGTTGTTTATCTTTATTACGCAAAAGTTTATAATAAAGATAAGATTTCTTCGGGCGGCGGAATTGACAATGAAGATATTGAAGTGGTAGAATTATCCACCACAGAAATTAAGGGTCAAGAAATACTTGACGGAAAAACATTAATAGCACTATATAGAATTGGAATACTATGATTAAATTTACTAAGGAAGAAGAAAAGAAAGCTTGGGAAGCGCGGAAAAATACAGCCAATTTCAAAAGAAATAATCTTTCGGTGAAAAAAGAAGATTTAGTTGGCGGAAAACAGAAAGATTTATCTTTTACAAATAAAATGAAACGTAGAAGCTTAGTCCGTCAAGCAAAAATAAATAATGGTGGAAGGCTTTCAAACGAACAGTTTATTGCATTGAAGGTTGAAAATGTCTAAAAAACATTTGTGGGTATCTGTTGACGTTGAAGCAGACGGAAGTTGTCCGGGATTGTACAGCATGGTTTCTTTTGGTGCTGTAGTTGTAGAGCCTGAACTTAATAGAACTTTTTACGGGGAAACATCACCAATTTCGGATAAGTGGATTCCTGAAGCTTTAGCGATTTCAGGATTTACGCGGGAACAACACCTTAAATTTCCAAAACCTGAAGAAACCATGCCAAAATTTGTAAAATGGTTGAAATCTTTGGACGCGGATAGATTGGTGTTTGTCACTGACAATCTAGCTTTTGATTTTGCGTGGATAAACTATTATACTCACCGATATTGTGGAGAAAATCCCTTTGGTTTTAGTGGTAGAAGATTGAATGATATTTATTCTGGCTTATTAGGTTCCGCATTTGTTCAGAATGACTGGAAAAGATTATATAGGAAAACAAAGCACACACATTTTGCACTGGACGATGCGCGAGCTAACGCAGAAGCATTGCTGGCATTTAGAGATGAGCTTGGATTCAAATTTTGATGAAAGAATTAAGAGATTTTTATGTATACGTTCTTTTAGATACTCGTGAATCCGGGAATTTTGAATTTGGTGGCTTTGAATTCTCTAACAAACCTTTCTATGTAGGCAAAGGAAGAAAAGATAGGTGGAAGGCTCATTTTGGTAAAAGGAAGAAAAAGCAAAATCAACATTTATTTAATAAGATACAAGCTATAAGAAACGTTGGTTTAGAACCGGATATTTGTATAATAAGTAATTACTTCAATGAGTTTGAAGCTTATCAGCTAGAAAAATATCTCATAAAGCATATAGGTTTGGATATTCTGACTAATAAAGCTCCTGGAGGCATTGGAGTGGGTGCAGGGACATTGTCTGGCGATAGGAATCCGACAAAAGACCCGGAAGTATCTAAAAAGATAAGTCAATCTTGTATGGGAAGAGTGCCTTGGAATAAAGGCAAGTCTGGATATAAGATGTTTTCTGAAGAACAAAGGAAAAAACTATCTGAGGACAGAAAAGGCATATCTTTAGAACAAAAAGTTGGTAAAGATAGGGCGGAACAAATTCGTTTGAAGATGTCCGAAATACGAAAAGGCAATCTGCATTCAGAAGAAAGTAAGAAGAAAATGTCTGATTCCTCATTGTTTCTTTCGGAAGAAAAAAGAAAGTCTAGAAAAGATGGTATAATGAGGTATAGAAATAATAACTATATAGAAATTTATCAATCAAATGCAATGTCAGTTAATTATATGAGTAGTCTAGGATTTACAGATAATCAAATCTCAATAAGTCTAGGAATAACCAGAGTTATGGTTAAAAGAATTATCAGGGATGTAGAGAATTTTATGGAAATGTGAAATGGAAAATAAAATCAGTACAGCAAACATTATTTCCTTTCGCGGAAGCTTTACGAATATTCTTAGACTTGCCGCAGAATTCTTTGATGATATTCTAAATTATGAACCGCTGTTTGTTTCCGCGAACTTTTCTAACGATGATGACGGAACAATGGTTGCAGATTTTTATTGGACGGGCGGAAACGGATTTAACTAAATGAAGAAAATTTCAAATCTTGGTGAAAAAATAAAACTTCAAGACAAAGAATACACAATCTTTGAAAATGATGTAGAGTGGCGACCTTATAAATTGGTTGACGAAAAAAGAGGGTGTATTTTATCTTATGTCTAAAGACCTACGTTCAACAGTCTACTATGTGATTGACGCTGCGTTTAACACCAAGTTTCAGATTACTAAAGATGAACTAACTAAGGCTTTAGAGCCGCCAAAAATAGAGTGGACTGTAGGGACAAGACCAGTTATCAGTTATGCTTCTGGCGGAATAATATTAGTACCCTAGTATGTTATTAGGATTTCACGCAAAAAAACGAGTCGGAAAAGACACGGCAGCAAAAGTACTTGTAGACAATTTTAATTTCAAAAGGTATGCTTTTGCTGACCCGCTAAAACAGCATATTTATATTCTCAATCCTATAGTGGTTGCAGAAGATTACCCTAAAGGTTGCCTGTCAACTATCCAGCAAATAGTTGATTATGGTGGTTGGGATTGGGCAAAACAAGAATATCCGGAAGTTCGTAGATTACTTCAAGTATATGGGACTGAGGTTATGCGAAATAATTTTGGTGAAGATGTTTGGGTTAATCTTACATTTAATAAAATTAAATTAGAAAATCCAGAAAACGTAGCAATCTCCGACCTAAGATTTCCAAACGAATTAAAAGCTATCAAAAACTATGGCGGAAAACTGGTAAAGATTAAATCTAACCGAGTTTCAGATGCTGACAATCATGCATCTGAACAAGATTTACCTGATGAATTATTTGATTACGTCATAACAAATAACGGAACTTTGGAAGAGTTTCAAAATAAAATCAAAATTTTATGGACTTACGGAATATCACAAAAAGAATTTGAAACTTCAAAATGAAAAATATTCTAGTTAAGTACAAAAAAGACTGTGGAAAAATGGGTTTTGTAGACGGATTGTTTGTCTGCACCGAAGAAGAATTGAAAAGTCTTTACGGAAGACAGGTAGAATTTGGAGAAATCTTAGGTAAGCACTCTTGTGTCCGAATTATTTTTGCGGAAAAAGATTTAATTGTACTGACAGAAGACCAAGAATTCATTTACAAACTTGTTACTCTTATTGGCAAAAAGTCAATTTCTGGGTATAATCCATTGAGTTATTTACCAGAGGAAGAAGACCAAGAGTGTTAAAGCGCGGAAATTCTAGATTAAAAAGCACCAAACCATTAAAACGTGGCGGAGGTATAAAATCCGGCAAGTCCGTAAAGAAGGTCGGTAAGAGAGGCGCTGAAAGAAAAGAAATAAATAATAAGCTGTTTGACTTTTTTGCCGAAAAAGGTATAATATCTTGTGAAGCAAATTTAGAAGGCTGCTTAAAAAATTCTTATTTAACTTTCGCACATTCAAAGAAGTCAAGAAAAATTCATACTCAGGAAGATTGGCTTGAAGTAGGTCTGTTGTGCGTCGAATGTCATTCCCAAATCGAGGGCTGGAAAGCAGATGACATGTTAAGTTTTATACAAGAAATAATTAGTAAAAGAGGAAAATAAATGTTTGATGATTACATTGTAAAAGGTTCTGTAAAATCAGGATTAAGATTTATTGACGGTATGATTGGCGGCAGCTTTAGTCCAGCTTTGCATGTTATCAGTGGTAACGCTGGTTCCGGAAAAACTGCGCTTTTGTTACAAACCGCCGCTAACTCTGAGCATCCGGTTGTGCTTTTAAATACAGATATGCACCAGTCAGATTTGCGAACACGGCTTATAACTGTTGTAACTGGTGCATCTAAAGAAGATATAGTTAATTCCCCAAAAGAACAAAGAGAAAAACTTGTAGAAATCACTCGCGGTTCTTTAGCCCATCTAAAAATAGAGGATGGTAAAAGCGGATTTTACAGTCTAGGTTTACTGAAGGATAGAGTTTTAGAAGTTAAGGATACTCATAATCCAGATACTGTCCTGGTCATTATTGACAGCTTTAATAATTGGGTAGATACAGCGGTTAATCATTCTGGAAGAAATAAAGATGAAATTGTTGCTGAAGCATTGGCAAATTTGATTGACTTCATTCAGGAATATGATATAACGGTTCTTGTTTCGGCACAAAGTACAAATGAAGTTGTTCATCGTTCTGTAAATGATGCGCTCTTAGCACAAGCAAATACGTACATCTCTCTATCTTGGGAACGCGGCGGAAGGCCGAATTCAGAAGGATTGTTAGAGACAAGAGCATACTTTGAAAAAAATCGAGACGGGCAAATGAAGAAAAGTACGTTCGGAAAGTTTAACGGAAAAACCCAAAGATTTAGTGATTAAATATGTATTACTTAATAGTTCCTTATAGGAACGCGACAGGTTTTAAGTTAGAAAAGTTTGGACATCAGGCAGATTGCAAAAGATGGATTGAAAAGCTGCTAACTGAAGGCTACAGTCCGTCAGAGTTGACAGTTATTTATGGCGGCTTAGTTGACATAAAATTAAATCAAGTTATAAAGGTTGATTTTGAGCTATCTTTTGAGTGAAAAATGGAAATTTTGCTTGAATCTTCTTAGGTTCTTGCGGTATAGTTCAATTGCCGACGCAAGATTGAGCAGAGATTACCAAGATGGTTGGAATCACGCTATAGCTCACATTTCCGCAAATGCAAAGAATGTTTATCGCGGAAATTCTATTATTACAGTTAAACAGTTGTTAGAAGATGAAACTTCGACCTGAACTTTTATTACATCTTAATATCCCGAAACCACTTCACGGACTAAATCCGCGTACTATTTTAGGACAAGAATGGTGGGATAGAACAAGGCAAGAAGCATATAAAAGAACAAATTATCATTGCGCTGCTTGCGGCATTCATAAAAGTAAGGCAAAATACCATCGCTGGCTTGAAGCACATGAGCATTGTAAGATTGACTATGAAAAAGGAACAGTAGAAGTAATTGAGATAAATGCCCTATGCCATTCGTGTCACAGCTTTATCCATGACGGTCTTTTGCGGATAAAGTATGAGAAAGGTGAAATACCGTACGAAAAGTATGAAGACATTCTAAATCACGGTGAAAATGTTTTAAGAAAAGCTGGATTGGTTAGACCTGATTACCCAACTTATGAGGATTTTCCTCCAGTAAAGTGGTCAGATTGGCGATTGATTTTAGATGGTAAAGAATATCCGCCTTTGTGGGAAGATTACTTACATTGGTCAATTCATTACGATAATTAAAATTTTACTTGACTTTTCTCTTCGCCTGTGATAAAGTCATATTCAGTTAAAGTAATTTTATATAATGTTACGAATTAAATCCGTATCAATTAGTTAGGCGAAGAGCTAATTGCTTGCGGATTTTCTTTTTTGGAGCCTGAAAATGGAAGTTTGCACATCTCTCGAACAAGTTACAAACAAAAAACTCACTAAACGTGAAATTGTAAACCAAAAAGCTTCAAATCCAGAATTCATTCAGTTTTTTCAAGAAGTAAGATTAAAATATTCTCTTTTTAAGCAAAACAAATTCCTGCGTTATTTTGGGAAACATCAAGTACAGTTTTATAAAACACTGGCTTATCGTTCAGCCACAGGTGAAGTTCCAAATGATTCAATTAACCGTGCCTTTGCTGCTATGCAGGAAGAAAAAGACTTTTCTATCATTCAGTTCTTAGAATCATTAAAAAACAAAAAATACACAAATTATAAAGTTTTAGTTGACTGGATTTGGATTATGCTTGATGGTAAGGTTTCAGCGCCTGGAATGGAACAAAAAGGCGCAAAACTACTTGCGGAATGGGTTGAAGACCAAAAAGTAACTCTTACAGAAATAGAAGATTGCTTCTTTTGGATTCCTGATTCTGGACGTGGATATAAACTTTCACTAATGTCCATACGTTCTGCATTGGCAGAATTTGACCGAGTTAAGATGGAACAGAACGGAAGATTTGTGGGAAAATCTCTAAATCAGTCGTTTAAGTCGAAGGATGAAAAAACAGTTGAAATTTTGTCCGCAAGAGATTATAATACATCCGCGAAAGCAATTCTTGAAAAGGATAAAGCTAAAAAAGAGTATATTAAGTCTTTGGCTGGCAAATAAATGTCAAATCTTGTAAAATTAGATTCTCAACTTGTCCTTTCTGAAAAGGAAGATAAAGAATTAAAATACATTGAGCTAATTCAGAATATTATTGATAGGATGAGGCTTGATACAGACAGACAGCCCTACACACAAGATTTGTTGGATGAAACGGCTTTATCATGGAAAGAATATCTTGTGGAAGAAAAAGTACCTTCCAAAGATTTAATGGAAGTGTACAAATCCGCAATTAAACATCGAGCAAAAACCGATAGGCGCAACCCGTTTTGTATAGAAGACATGCTTTCTGCTTGGTTTAGACTGCAACAAAAAAGAGCGGACACACCACAAGTTCATAAATCTGCGGAAAACTGTACAAAATGCGGCGGTTTTGGCGTAGTAAAAATTCCACAAAATGGAAAGATAATTGAAATAAACTGTAACCATGAATAAATCCAATTTAAAAGTTAAGGATGTAGTAGAACAGGCTATTTGTGTTTTGCTTAACAATAAGTGGCAAAAAGGATTTGCTGCTAGTGACTCTTGCGGACGCATTGTACTTCCTCAAAATAAAGCCGCAGTCAGTTTTTGTGCTTTTGGTGCCCTGTCTTCAGTAGACCAGAAAGTTGGCTATGATGCTTATCTGGAAATAAATGAATACCTTAAAAATCATGTTGATTTTGCTGGAAAGAAGCTGTTTGAAGTAAATGATTCTTGTTCTTCAAAAGAAGAGATAATTAATATTTTGAGAAATTTCTTGACTTACACTTATGGAAAATAACTTCACTGCGCTAGAAGCAAAAGACGTACTTCATCTTTTCACAAAATACCGTGAAAGAAAAAATCATCAGAATCAATACTATGTGTCGTGTCCTTTTCATGAAAATGACGATAATCCGTCTTTATTGATTAAAGATTCTTGGGAAACAGGTGAGCATAAACTTTTAGTTAACTGCTTTGGTTGCGGAGTAGACAAAAAAAGAATTCTTGATTACATCAATTCTGGTGGAAGTACTATTTTAGATAAGATAACATTAGAAGAAATAGCAGGCGGCAGAAAACCAAAAAAATTAGAGAATCTTAACTATAAATTAACTGAAACTTACACCTACAAGAAAAGGGATGGTAGTCTCAATTTTCAAATCTTAAGATATGATGACAAAGAGGAAGATGTTAAAAAGTTTTCTTTTCGCCGCCCTTCTACACAAGAAGAAAATGAAGAAGGTTTAGGCGATTGGATTTGGTCAAGAGAAGATTTTAATATAACTTTATATAATCTAGACCTAATTGAAGCTGTTCAAAAGAAAGGACTTCAAACACCTATTTTTATAGTAGAGGGCGAAGGCAAAGCAGACTTACTTCGCTCTGTAAGGTTAGTAGGTACTTGCAATCCGTTTGGCGGCGGAAATGGAAAGTTTCTTCCTGAATTTGCGGAAGAACTTAAAGACTCAAATGTAGTTTTAATTCCAGATAATGATATTCCAGGCTACGTCCATATTTATGGAGTTGCGGAAATTGTTTTGCCGTTTGTAAGAAGTCTAAAGATATTAGAACTTCCTAGACTAAGAAAGTATAAAGAAGACATTAAAGAATGGTTCAGCAAGTATGATGGTTCAAAAGATGAACTACTTCAACTATTATCAGATGCCGAAGAACTTAAAGATAAGTCAATCGAATACATTAGAGAGAAATATCCTTTTAATTTTACGGAACAAGAAGAGCCAGAACTAGACACATCATTATTGGATGCTTTAATAGCGGAAGGACAAAATGAATGTGAGTACAGTCCTAAATTACAAGGCTTCCTAGAGCGTGGTAGAGCTATTCTGGAAGCTCAAGGAAATAGGATAGGATTGTGTGAATTTTGTCTAGGAACCGGATTTGTTCTTGGTAAAAACTTTGATGGATTTCCTGCAATTATAGCACAAAAATCTGTTGACATGGACTCAGAAAATACTTCTGTAATTTTGTCAACATGTAATCATGGTGAATATGTGCAAAACGCAGAGGACTTCAATTACTAATGTCTGATAGAAATAAAACAATTAGATGGCAGAAAATGATAAAACAATACAGGGATATGATGGTAAACAATTTTTACACAGGAATATGCTATGAGAAATTATGAACTGGAAGACAAGTTTATGGAAGAATGTAACTCTGGAACAGCTTTAATAGAGTATCGAGGACAAAGAGGAATAGCAATTAGGCTTAGGGAACCACTTGGAGGAGTATGGAAATCAGATGTAATACTTGTACACTGGATTGATGGTGAGCATACAATTCTTCCTGATGAGTTTGATGTGGTTTCTTATGATTTATTTGGATAAATCCTTTATTTTTGCTATTGACTTGAAGCCAAAAAAGTGGTAAATTCAAAGGTATATCTTCCGCGCAACTTTATTCTTGCGGAAATAAATTTATATAATAAGGTTGTGTAAGAAATTTATGCCTGTACTAAATTTGTCTAACTATTCCATGTTAGATGAGCCTATTTTCTTTGGTAAACCGATTGGAATTGCTAGATTTGATAAAGAGAAATATCCAGTATTCTCAAAACTAAGAAAACTTCAGAAAAGCCTATTCTGGAATCCGGAAGAAATTAACCTTCAAAAAGATTCAATTGATTTCAAATCTCTTCAGCCGCATGAAAAACACATATTTACAAAAAATATAGCCTATCAAATACTTCTTGATAGTGTCCAAGAGCGCTCACCGCTTGCGGCATTTTTGCCTTGGGTGTCTCATCCTGAACTAGAAACATGCATTATCACTTGGGCATTTTTTGAAATGATTCATGCAGAAAGCTATCAGTGGATTTTGAAGAATCTGTATCCAGACCCAACTTTAGTCTTTGACTCTGTGTTAGATGACCAAAATATTATAAACAGAGCTTTGTCTGTAATCAAGTATTACGATGACTTCATTAGTTACGCGGATAAATATAAAGTAGGAGATAAGTCTTGTACAACTAGAGAATTGAAGAAAAAAATGTACATGGCGCTTATGGCTGTTTACGCTTTAGAGGGACTGAGATTTTATGTGTCTTTTGCTTCCTCTTTTTCTTTTGGTAAATTAGGTAAAATGACAGGAAATGCAAGTATCGTAAAGCTAATTGCTAAAGATGAGGCACAGCATGTAGCCATTACATCTAATATTATTAAAATACTAAAACAAGAAACAGACCCAGAATGGCAAGGAGTTATAAGAGAGACAGAGTTGGACTGTTATAGTTTATTTGATGAAGTAGTTCAGCAAGAAAAAGATTGGGCGGAATATTTATTCAAGGACGGAAGTATTGTGGGACTTAACGCAAAGATTATGGGGGATTACATAGAATTTACTGCAAATAAAAGACTGAAAACAATAGGTCTTAAGCAGCAGTATTCTATTACTTCTGACCCGCTGTCTTGGATGTCCTCCTATATTAATGGAGATGAAGTGCAAGTTGCGCCGCAAGAGCAAGAAATTACTGACTATAGGTCTAACGTTATTGACACGTCAATTGACGAATCTGATTTAATGGATATTTAATGGAGTTTAACTTAATGAATGTAATTAAGAGAAGTGGTGAGAAAGAGTTGCTAGATGTAGAAAAAATCCATCAAGTAGTTGGCTGGGCATGTGATGGACTTTCTGGGGTTTCAATCTCTGATGTTATGATGGAAGCTTCTCCGCAATTTTTTGATGGAATTAAAACAGAGCATATTCACAACGTAATTGTTGACGGGGCTTCAAAACTAATTGTAAGCAACCATAATTACCAGTATGTTGCTGCTAGGCTTGTTGTTTTCGACCTTTATAAGAAAGTCTACGGTTCACACGAACCTAAAAACTTATTTGATATAGTTAAAGATAACTGCTTAAAAGGCGTGTACGACAAAGAATTGCTAAGTTGGTATTCAGAAGAAGAGTGGAACACTCTGAACTCTTATATAAAACACAAGAGGGATTACGACTTTGCTTTTGCTGGTATTTCTCAAGTGAAAGACAAGTATTTAGTTCAAGATAGACACTCAAATACATATTTTGAAACTCCGCAAATAATGTACGTACTTATCCCATGTGTTGCATTTAGAAATCGCAAAGATAGGTTAAAGCTAATTAAAGAAACCTATAATTTATTATCTACTTTCAAGATTTCTTTACCTACACCTATTTTAGCAGGTCTTAGAACTTCAACAAAACAATTTAGTTCATGCGTCCTTATCTCAGTGGATGACAGCTTAAACAGTATCAACGACGCTTGTACAGCGGTAAATAAATATGCTAGTAAGCGGGCCGGATTAGGATTAGATGTTGGTAGAATACGGGCGGTTGGTAGTAAGGTAGGAAAGGGCGAAATAGTTCACACCGGAATTACGCCATTTCTTAGACAATTTGAATCTAGCTTAAAAAGCTGTAGTCAAGGTGGAATTCGAGACGCAAGTTTGACAGCTTTCGTACCTGTATGGCATTATGAAATAGAAGATGTTTTAGTTCTGAAGAATAATAAAGGAACCAATGAAACTCGTGTAAGACGCTTAGATTATGGGATTTCATGGGATAAGTTTTTGCTGCGTAAAGCTATTAAAAATGAAAAAATGTACTTATTTTCACCGCATGATGTTCCTGGATTATACGATGCTTTCTTTAAGAAAGAAAGGTCAGAATTTGAATCGTTATATGACAAGTACTCTAAAGACAAAAAAATAAAAAAGAAAGCCGTAGATGCTAGAGAAATTTTAGTATCTTTTCTACGAGAAGCCCAAGAAACTGGTAGAATATATCTAATGATGGCGGATAATGCCAACCAACACTCCCCATTTTTATCACCAATTACCCAATCAAATTTGTGTCTAGAAATTCTGCTTCCTTCTACACCAATAGAAAATAAGACAGTTTTGATTTCAGACACTGAAGGCCAAGTTACATTTAACGGAGATGTTCAACTTTGCACACTCGCCGCAATAAATCTCGGAAATCTTAATCTGGAAGACACATCTGACATGGAAGGTAGAATGAACGTTCTGGTAAACCTTCTGAATGAGATTTTAGACTATCAAGATTACATACTCCCACAAGCCAAGAACGCCACAATGAAACATCGGCCATTGGGAATAGGTGTTATAAATTACGCCTATTTCTTGGCAAAAAATAAATTAAGATATAATGACCAAAAATCTCATGATTTGACACATAGACTTGCCGAGCAACTTTATTATTATTCCTTAAAGGCAAGTGTTGAGTTAGCAAAAACTCACGGAAAGCTAAAAGGCATTGAAGACACAATCTATAGCAAAGGTTTGACACTCTTAGATTCTTACAATAGAGAGGTTGACAGTTTAACTGCTGAACCTCTACATTTAGATTGGAAATCTCTAAAAGATGATGTAAAGACCTACGGGGTTTATAACTCTACACTTTTAGCTTTCATGCCCTCAGAAAGTAGTAGTACTGTTAGTAATGCTACTAACGGAGTTGAGCCAATAAGAAGTTTGATTACAACTAAATTTAATAAAAAGAACACAATTGTTCAAGTCGCGCCAGAAGCTAATAAATTAAAAAATGAGTATGATTATTTGTGGGAAATGACGCCTAAACATTATGAAGGCTATATAAAAAATATGGCAATCTTCCAAAAATTTGTATGCCAGTCAATCTCTACAAATTTAGCTTACAATCCAAATCATTTTTCAGATGGAATGATAGATTTGGCAACTTTGATAAATCACATGACTTTAATGGCAAAGTTAGGTCTGAAGACAAGGTACTACGTAAATACTGCCGGACTAGATGTAGATAAAGTACACGATTTGGCGGAAAGTATCGAAGAAGATGGCGATGGCTGTTCATCTGGCGCTTGTAAAATTTAGCTTGCTTTTTGGTAACAGTTATGTTATAAATAAGGTATGAAATGGTTAGTACAACAAGGAAATACAAGTAGTAAAGACTACACAACGTTGATAGAAACTCTGCAACGTGCTGGGTTAGACTGGGAATCGGTTGTAGTAATTCCATTCTCTGATAGGTTTGTAGTTGAGCCGCAACTTGCTGATAATAAAGTGTTTGCATGGGGCGCTTATACCATGCATGAAATCGCACAAAAACGCAACTGGATTCCAGGTGTGTTCTCAAATGAAAATTTTGATTATCAGGTCTTAGTTGATAAGTTAGGTGATGAGATGCTAAACTCAGACGCCAAGTTTTTACCGTTTGGACGTGTTAAAATTGATAAACCTATGTTTATTCGGCCAGTCTTAGACAGTAAAAGTTTTGTTGGAAATGTATATTCTCCGACAGTACTTAAAGATTGGCAAAACTCTATAGCAGGATTAAATGGAACCTGGGCTACACTTAAGCCAAAAACACAGGTCTTAGTTGCTGAGCCAAAAACCATTCTAAAAGAATATCGCTTTTTTATTGTTGATGGTAAGATTTCAACATATTCTTTATATAAATGGGGAAAACAATCTTATTTTTCCCACGAACTGGTCGGACAGGATGTAATTGAATATGTTCAAAAAATAATTAATATTTGGCAACCAGCAAAAGCATTCGTACTTGATGTAGCAATGACATACTCTGAAGACTTGAAATCGTATGACTTTAATACATTCAAAGTAATTGAAATAAATTCTCTAACAGGTTGCGGATTTTATGATGCAGATGTTTCAAAATTAATCCAAGACTTAATGATTTTGATAAAAAAATATGACTAAATATAAAATTTTAGTAAATCGTGTGTTCCAAGATTATATTTATGCTTGCAATTCTGCTGACGCAGAAATAAAAAGAAAAAATTGGGCAATTAAAAAAGGAATTGCATTAAGGCTTGTTACTGTAGAGGAAGCCTAAGCTTATGTTAAAAAATGCATGGGCGTCATTGGCAATTGCAAAATTACAGTCTGGTTTACCTGCGGTTGTTCGACCATTTGGAAAGTCTATGTCACCATTGGTTGAGTCTGGTAATTTAGTTACTTTGTTTCCTTTTGTTGCTGGTCTTGAACCTCAAAAGGGCGATATAGTTTTAGTGGATGTTGTTTATTTACATCTCATTAAGAACACTGATAAAGATAAGTACCTGATAGGAAATAATCGCGGCAGAATAAATGGTTGGGTAACTAAAGACAAGATTTATGGTAAGGTGGTCTTAGTTGAAGATTAAAATAGCAATTCAAGATTCGTTTGTGCCACAAGAATACACAAGTAAGTTGGTAGATGCTTGCATAGAACTTGGGATGGATTTTGAATGTTTTGGAATGCTTCCTGGATTTCAAGACTTGAGAGCGATAACAGGAATCATTCTTGATGATAAAGATAATTTAATTATTCCATTTGGGTCTACTAAGCTTATTAAGTTATGGTTGAAGAATGTTTTTCCTAAAAATTGGAAAATATTTTACGATAAAAAAGGGTATGAGTTTTCAACACAGAAAGATGCCATTACCACATTAAATACAGATTTACATTCGTATTTACTAAATGCAGATTGTGATATATTAAGATTTCCAGAGTGTGCTATGTGTGGCTACTCACAAAATGTTTTTATTAAGCCCGCGAACGACTTAAAACTTTTTTCTGGGCAGATATTGCCAGCGGGTAAATCACTGTTTAGTTTGCTAGAAGAACAAAATGTAGATAAAAATATTTATAATCTGACAGACTGGGTGGTTTACAGTTCTGTAAAAAACATTAAAGAAGAGTATCGTTGTTTTGTAGTTGATGATAAAGTATCAACATGTTTATATCGGTATCAAGGTAAGACGATACAGATGGATACAGATTTTATTACCAAGATGAATTTGGTTAAACTTGTTACCTTATATAACCCTGCTGGCGGAAATAGCCCGTTTGTAGTTGATGTAGCTTTAGTTGAAGAGAGTAAGAATAATTTAGTATATAAAATTTTAGAGTATAATGCATTTCAATGTTCTGGATTCTATAACATAGATGCAAAACAAATATTAAAACATACAGTTGATTACGTAAAGGAAAATTATGTTCAAAAAAGGAAAAACTTATAAAACAGTAAAAGGAAAACCGGCAAAGATTTTGTGGAAATTTACTCATGGGATGTCCAAAGATTGCATGGTGGTTCTGCATTATGCCTACACTAAAAAAGAAATTGTACTTTTTCATAAGTTAGATGGACAATTTTCTGAACTTGTAAATGAGTACAACTTGACGGAAGAAGAGTATGATTCGTGAATACAAGTGTGAAAACAAAAAATGCGGGGAAACCTTAGAAAAAATTGAGAAATTTGAAGATGTTCCGCAAACTAAATGTCCAAAATGTCAAAAAGAAACGCTTAAATTAGTAGAATTCCCCAAAACAACTTTTATACTCAAAGGAAGGGGCTGGTTCAAAACTGGCGGATATTAAATGGAAAAAAATTTAAAAATAGAAGATTTACCTTTAGATGATGGTTTCGGGAATACTCATCCCAGAGAATGCCCACAATGTAATAAACAAACAATGTATATTTGTCGTCCTGGTGATTTTAGATGTCACATTTGTTATGAAGAAAAATGGGTTGTCATACCTTTGGATGATGTGTTGCAGCCAGTAGATAAGAAAACTAAAGCAGAATAACTAACCGCAATTTCGCGGAATAATATCATAATAAAATCTTCGCCAATTTTAAACTTGACGGAGATTCGTATTGCCAACATTAGCTAGATTAGATTTAAAACCCTCGCCAAGAGAATTTGACCTTCACAAGTTCAAAAACTATGTTGAGGAATTGAAAAAAAATCCCTTGCGTTCAAGACTGTTTGTGTGTATACTGCGTAGCAGAGATTTTGAAGAGATAAGGGAAATCAACGGTGAAGATTTTGCTCAAGCTGAACTTGAGATTAACCAATGCCTCATTGAAGCTCTGGATTCTGCTTTAAATACACCAGAATCTGAACTTGATGATGAGTTTTCCTTATTTGACCAGAAATTTCATCTTCCGGGCCGCGAAAAGTCTAGAAGTTCACTAAAAGTCAGAAATTCAATAATGTTCTAAACCAAAGAGGATAAAATGACCACTATTGTTGAAGAAACTGAAGTTACTGAAAAAGCTTTTGCAAATAACTTTTCATTTCATTGTCCAAATCTTGGACTTGATTTTGACTTTATACCAGAGAAAGTATCTTTTGCTGCTTCTTTGGTCGGAGAAATTTCCGCAACATTTGAATGTGTTTGCGGACGGAATCACTCAGTAGTTTTGGCCTAAATGAGCGAATACATTTTAGTAGACAATCCACAAAAGCTAGACATTATGGTTAATTCTATAATGTCTAGCTTAGCTCCACTGGAGCTAGATAGTGAAACAACAGCACTACATCCTAAAGACGGAAAACTTAGGCTAATTCAATTAAATCGTGGAACTGGAATTTTCTTAGTAGATTGTTTTGCTTTTGATAATTACAAACAATTATATAAAATAAAACAAATTCTAGAAGATAGAAGTATAAAGAAAATTTTACATAACGTCAAATTTGACTGGATGTGGTTTTATGCATTTCTTGATGCTAGAATGCGCACTTTTTTTGACACATTTGTTGCTGATGTGCTCATTGACTATACTGCTGGGCATAAACTGTCGGACATTGCCAGAAGATACTTAAATGTTGATTTAGATAAAACTGAACAAAAGTCTGATTGGTCAGGTGTTCTGACTCAAGAACAATTAAAGTATGCGGCGAAGGATGTTGTTCATCTTTCACCTATCAGAGAAATACAAATAAAGAAACTGCAAGAAACTTCTCAGCTAGCAGCAGCGAAAATAGAATATGATGCAGTTCCTGTTATTTCTGAAATGGAATATAGAGGTTTTGCTGTCAGCCAGCAAAAATACCAAGCATTTGCTGAAAACAACAAAAAAATTCGTGACGAAAAAGAGAAGGCGCTTCTAACATTTCTTCAGACTCGTGGAGGTAAAAAAGAATTACCTAAGCAGATTTTTCAAGAAGACATTTTTGGAGAATTACTGCATGTAAAGACCAGCAATGATATTAATGTTGCTAGTTGGCAACAGGTATTACCTATTTACCAAGAAATGGGCATTCCCATAACCAGTACAGACCAAAAAGTAATCAAGCCATTATTACCAGAATATCCTGAACTTTCATATCTTATTGAACATCGTGAATGGGCAAAACTTTGTTCTGCATTTGGTGACTCTCTTGTAGAAAAGATTGAAAATGGTAGGATTTATTCTGAAATGAGGCAACTTGGAACTGTTACTGCCAGATTGTCAAATGCGAATCCAAATTTACAGCAACTTCCTAATTCCAAAGAATGTAGGTCTTGTTTTACTGCTCCTGAAGGTAGAAAATTAGTAATATCAGATTATAGCACATTTGAATTACGTATTTTGGCGGAAATTGCAAATGACCCAGTAATGATTGCGGCATTCAATGAAGGTAAAGATTTACATTCAATGACTGCATCTACAGTGTTCGGTATTCCATACGAAGAGATAGAAAAAGGTAAAAAAGACAAGTATAAAGATAAAAGATACGCCGCGAAGACCGGAAACTTTGCTATTTGTTACGGAATTAATGCTTCAGCATTAATGAATAGAATTAAGGCACAAGGAGTTGAGTGTGATGAGGATGTTGCACAAAAAATTATTGATGGATTTTATACAACATATCAAGGTGCCGGAAAATGGCTTTTTGCGCAAGAAAAGAAAATTTTAAGAAACCCCATAATAACAGGCATTGGTGGACATAGAATCCATGTTCCATTTATTAAGGGTGATAGGTCTTCTGAACGTGGTGCAGGAAGAGATGCGCGTAATTATCCAATTCAAAATGCAAATGCTGTGGCTACTAAAAGAGCGATGCCACTAATAACCAATAAATTTATTGAGCGAGGGTATTCACACGATACTTATCTAACTCTATCTATACACGACGAACTAATCGCGGAATGTCCGGAACATAGGGCAGAAGAAGTCAAAGAAATTGTTCAATGGGGAATGGAAAGTGCCGCACAAGAATATCTGAAAAAAGTTAAAATTTCAGCAGAAGCGGCTGTTTGTTCATCTTGGGCTGAAAAAGGTTAAATTTTCCTTGACTTCCATAAAAACTTGCGGTATTATGAATTCAGTGTTTGAACTTGTAATTTCAAAAAAGAAAAAAAATTCTAAGCGATTTTCTCAGGTTTTGACTGAAATAGTTGACACCGAAGCACACGTTATAGACAGAATCGTAAGAAATTTATTAGATAATCCTGACGCGGATTTCCAAATTAAAATTAACAGAAATCCAAAACCAAAAAACATAGTTATGTCAATTCAAGAGTTTCAAACAGAATTATTCGAGGAAATAGATGAAGAAAACTAAGTTAGATGCAGAAGCGATTGTAGAGGCCGAGACAGCAAGAGATGAGAAATGGGTTGAATACATTTCTCTTTATGCTCCGAAAGTCTTAGAAATGGAATTTAATACTGTAGAACAAGTTGTTGATTTTTTGGTGGAACACATTAGAAAACAGGAAAATGTAAATCCGCCACTTTTAGGAGTAGTTAAGTTAAATCTGCCAAACATGTAAACTATGCTCAAATACTATGTTTTACAAAGAAATGTTGACCACAGTGGAAACTCAGGAACTGGTATAGTTGCTCATGTTTTTGAATTAGAAAACTTTGGTGTAATGTTGGTGTGGGATGGAAACAACACAGTTGGTGTCCAATCTGTAGTTATTTACAAATCCACAGAAGATTTAATCAAAGTTCATGGTCACGGCGGAGATACTTTATTAGTTGAGCAAGATGTCGCCACAGCGGATTTACTTAACATCTTTAGAATCGTAGATGACGCTCAAGAAATTTATACCTGTATAGCCAACGAATTATTTGACTTAGAAGAAGACAGCGAAGAAGATGCAGATTAAAAATCACGAATCTTTGGAATATAAAGATATAAAATTAGTTCCAAAAAAGTCAATTCTTAATTCCCGCGAAGACGCTAATATTTCAGCACAACTTGGTAAACACACATTTAAAGTACCTGTTTGTGCGGCAAATATGAAATCCATTCTTACTCCTGAAATCTGTAAAACTTTCGATGCTCGCGGATGGAGATACACCTATCATAGACTTAATGGTGCGGATGACGTTTTTTTATTTGCAAGGAAAGCAGAAAGAGAATTTAATTTTGTATCAATATCTATAGGAATTAGTGAAGAATGGATAGGTTTACTTAATTCTATAAAGGCCAGCCGTGTCAGAATTGATAGTTTGTTAATTGATGTTGCGCATTGTTGGAATGATAACATACTTCATACATTGGATTGGGCGCGAACATGCTGCCCAGATGCTTTTATAACTGTTGGGAATACAAGTTCGCCAGAATGTGTGGAATGGCTTGAATCTTTAGGTGTTGATTGTGTGCGGATTGGTCAAGGTATTAGTTCAAGCTGCCGCACGTATCAATTTTGTGGCTTCGGTAGTACTTCTGTTGGAAGTCTAATAGATTGTGCTTCAGTCGCAAAAAACATAAAAATAATGTCTGATGGCGGAATAACTCATCAAGGAACGGATATTTGGATTGGTGATATAGCTAAAGCTATTCGTTTCGGTGCGGATTGGGTTACTAGCGGCGTGTTATTCTCAAAATGTATAGATAGTCCGGCAATCTTAAACGGCTACGCTGGAAATGCATCTGCGGAAATGCGTGGACATAGGAAGAATGTAGAAGGAACATCTTTGAAAATAGAGACTAACGGTTTATATATTTCGGAAATGATGGATTTAGTTGAAGACAGCCTAAGAAGTTCTGTAAGTTATGCTGGCGGAAAAGACTTATCCGCTTTGAAAACAGTTGATTTCATAGATATGAGGAAATTTTAATGTCTTTTGTTTCTACACAATCCCCGCATTTTTCACAAGATTTAGAAGCAGAATATAATTTTGATATTCAAGAAGCTGAAAATCTTTTGACTTTGTTGCTGTTCAAAATTGGAAAACATAAATCTTTAAAGAAAACTATAAAGTCATTAGATGTAGAGTTTATTACACATGACACAGATTACAGAGTTGGTAGTCCTTTCAGTAAGAGTTGGACGGAAACTGAGATAGATAAAATAATTTACCATTACAAATAATAAAGGATAGAATGATGGAAACAAAGAATTGGGAAAAAGATAATAACTGTTACTTTCAACACGGAAGACGTTATACTACTTATGGCGGACACATAGCTCAGATTGTCTGGGTAAAATCTTACAGATATAAATCAGAAACCCACGGCAATATTGTTGGTGAAACCAGAATTTGGGCAGTACACAATGTAGGAATTCCCGAAAAAGAAACTGTTATAGAACATTACTATGACGGAAAAATCAATACAAATGATGAAACAGCAAAATTGTTTGGAGATAACCATCCATACAATCTTAAAAGAGAGGAAGTTTTACCTTAATGATTAAAGTTCGTTTGGTACACCCGGAAGCTAAGCTTCCAACAAGAAATAACAAAAAAGATGCTGGTGCAGATGTGTATTCGGTAGTTAACTTAACCATCCCACCAAAAAGTAGAGCGTTAGTTGATACTGGTATTCAGCTTGAACTTGTTCAAGAATTTGAAGACAATACAATCAATGTAAAAAATGCTTTGTATCATCGAGCAGCACCCCGTTCTGGGCTTGCTTTTAAGCACGGAATTGATGTGTTTGCTGGCGTGATAGATGACCCATATAGAGGTAATGTTGGAATTATTCTTTACAATAGCTCTGATGAGCCTTTTGAGGTTAAGGTCGGAGATAAAATAGCCCAGCTAATTACTGAAGTTATTGAAATACATGAATATGTCTTGGCGGACGAACTATCAGAAACTTCTCGCGGAGAAAAAGGCTACGGGAGTAGCGACGAAAAGAAATGACAAAAATAGAAGTACTTAAAAACTGGGTAATTTTAGAACTTGAAAATAGTAAAGACCCTCAACATTCAAGCAAACAAGGTATTACTTCAGGTTCTGGTAGATGGTTTCCGCTTGAATTTTTGGAAGCACTGGTTTCAGAAATTGAAGAACTAGAAGAACGTTGCGCGGAAAAAGAACCACAAGTAAAGTCCTTCACAGTTTCTTCGGATAAGAAAGATTTTCTTAATTTTCAAAAAGATGAATTTGGAATGAGGTTTATAGAAAAATGATTTGGAATAAATACCCAGAAGTTAAGCCTAAAGAAGCTGGAAAATATTTAGTATATGTTCCCAGCGCCAGTAGTGAAAAATCCTTTGTTCATTTAGCATGGTATGTTGAAACAGAAAATCCGACCATTGGTGAGTGGCAACTAATTACTGAGGTTTGGGCTAAGGGAATTACTCATTGGTCAGATTTGCCGGAACCACCAAAGGATTAGATGAATAGAGCAACCTGGAAAGCGGCGGAAAGGTCGTTGGCGAAACTGCTTGGCGGAGATAGAATTCCAGTTACAGGAAGACATAATCAGGAAACACCAGACCTAGATGTTGCAGATTTAGCAGTTGAAGTTAAAGCTAGGACAAAACTTCCACAACTTATTAAACTAGCTATGCAGCAAGCAGAATGTGCAGGTGCTAAGCTTAATAAAGTTCCAATTGCAATTTTCCATGAAAAAGGAAAAAGATTTTTGGACGCTTATGTAATTATTAGATTAGATTGGTTTTTAAAATTTTACGAAAAATGGAAGACAAAATGAAAAAAATACTAATTGCGTTAATTTTAGTAGCTGTTGTGGTTTTAACTGCAAACGCCTATCAGGGTAACTATATGATTTGTTGGGCAAAAGACAGGGGAATTTGCGGAAGTTGTATGTTTGCTACAGCTAAGCAAGCAAGAGATACCGCAAACCAAGTGAACAGAGAAACAGGAAGAAATGATAAATTTACAATCAAGAGGTGTGAAAATTAAATGGCAGCAGGAACAGCAGTAGAAAAAGTATCAAATTCAAAAGAATTAGCAGTAATCGCAGAGATTGAAAAGAAGTTTGGAAAAGGAAACATTTTCAAATTTTCGGACAAGCCAAGAATAGATATTCCGGTAGCATCTACCGGAATTATAGGACTAGACCATGCTTTAGGTATTGGAGGAATTCCTTACGGTAGAATTACGGAAATTTTTGGCAATGAGTCGAGTGGAAAAACATCTATTGCATTAAAAGCGGCGGCTAGTTGTCAAAGAGATGGTGGAAGAGTTGCTTATGTTGATGCCGAAAATGCGCTAGATATTAATCACGCTAGATTGCTAGGTGTAGACGTAGATGATATGTATATTTCACAACCTGATACTGCGGAAAACATATTTGGAATCACTGAAGAACTTGTTAAATCCGGCGATTTTAAGATGGTGGTAATTGACTCTGTGGCTGCTTTGGTTAGCCAAAGAGAGTTTGATGGTGAATTTGGAGATTCAAATGTTGGTGTTATAGCAAAGTTGATGTCTCAAGCATGTCGCAAGCTTACTCCACTCATTGCCAAGAACGAAGTGTCAACAATATTTATCAATCAAATTAGAGAAAAGATTGGTGTTATGTTCGGCAATCCTGAAACTACTACTGGCGGTAGAGCATTAAAATTTTTCTCAACATTGAGAATAGAAACATCCGCCTCTACAAAAGTTAAAGATGGTGATGCTATTGTTGGTAGCAGAATGAAAGCTAAAGTAGTAAAGAATAAACTAGCGCCACCATTTCTAAATTGTGAATATCAAATAATGTTCGGACACGATGTTAGTAAATACTACGAATTAGTTGAACTAGGCGCGGAATATAAAATCCTAAATAAATCCGGAGCTTGGTATAGTTACGGAGATAGCAGAGTTGGGCAAGGATTAGCTAATTCTGTTCAGTTCTTAATTGACAACCCGCTAATCGCTGATGAACTCGAAGCTAAGATTCGTACTGAACTTGGTGTAGCCTAAATAATCTAATATATTAAAACGTTAAGGGCGGAAATTCCGCCCTTTTTCTATTTACCAAGCAACTTAATTTGCACTGGTTTTGGTTTAGCTTCTTCTTTCTTTGGTAACTTAATTGCTAGCACACCTTTCTCATAAGAAGCTTCTACTTTTCCCACATCAAGACTTGCAGGCACTGACCAAGTTCGTACAAATCGCCCGAAAATTCTTTCCGAACGGTTAAAGTTCCCGCCAACTACATTCTCGGTCTTTCTCTCACCTTTTACAACCAAGGTTCCGTTTTCGGTTGAGATTTCTACGTCTTCAGGATTCATCCCTGGAAGGTCAATATATATTGTTGTGGAATCTTCACTCTCAATAATGTCACAAGAAGGTGAAAATCCGCCCTTGTAAAAGGTGTTGCGGTTTGTTGCAAATGCTTCTTCAAGTCTGTTCAAAAAAGCAAACGGGTCATCGTATTGATTTTGTCTAATTAATTTACTCATTGTTTTTTTATTCTCCTAAGTTCTATGTTATCTATGTTTTGCGGGAAATATATCCCGACTTTTTGATTATGAAAATATTTTACCAAAAGAAATTTTTATTTGTCAAGAACTATTTTTAAATATTTTGTCTTTTGTGGTTGACTCAGTTGGTGATAATTTGGTATAATTACTGTTCTATGCAAAAATCAAAACTGTTAATTCAGGAAGATTTCGCAGCGAACTAAACAATTTTGCCGTGAAAGAGCCAGTGTGTTTTTCGCGGCATTTCTTTTAATGGAGATGAAAAAGATGGATTTACCAAGTAAATGCCGCAAAGTAATTTTTTGTTTGCTTTTGATGTTAGGATTGATGTATACTGTAAAAGGTCAAGTTGAAAATGCTGAAATTCCAAAAATTATAGCTCGTGCCAGCGCATATTGTCACGGCTCTAAAAATTGTCGTATAGTAGGAAAAGGAATAACAGCAACAGGAAAAAGAGTCGAACGCGGTATTGTGGCTGTAGACCCTAGTTTTATAAAGCTAAAATCAGTAATAGAGATTTTAGAGCCAAAGGAGTACGCTGGATTTTATACAGCAGAGGACAAGGGCAGATTAATACGTGGCAAATTGATTGACATTTGGATGCCTACACAAAAAGAATGTATTAAATTTGGTAAAAGAAAAGTAGTTATAAGAGTTTATCCGAAAGATTACAAACCGGAAGTGAAAGAAAAAGATGTTGCAACAGAAGCAAGGTGAATTAGAGACTTTCATAAATTCAGTTTCAGAATTAAAATCATTTCTGGACGTAATTAAAAACAAACTTAGTTTGCCAGAAGATTCTACAGTCTTAGATATTAAAGCAGCGGTGCTTAGTCAATTTTCTGACTATTCTTTTGCGACTTTAGAACTTACTAGAGCAGAATCTTCCTTAAGATTCTTCAAAGAAGAGATGCCTAAACTTAGAGCGGAATTGTTGGGAAACCAGCTAAACTTAAATGTTGCGGAATTTACTTTATTTGAATTGCTATCCGGGATAGACAACATGCTTGAAATTTCCGCGACTTTTGATAGTGCAGAAAGTGCCAAAGAATTTTTAGTGGTTTCTTTGCGGGAAATACGAAACATAGACATTGCGAAAAAACAAAAATCTGTTGAAAAACTTCACGAAGAAATAGCTTTACTTAAATCTAAATTACAAGATAAACTTGAGCACTATCATATATTGAAAAATATGGTAGGAGAAATTATTTGTGATTTGGAAGAAAGTTCTTTTGATTTGAGTCTTGACAGATGTAAGAATGGACTTGACAAACTCAAAGAAGACGCTACAATCTTCCGTATGTTGGTAGAACAAAACTACATTAAGATTGAATCAGTTGGTGACGAAATGCGATTAGTTAGTAATTCAAACTTTAATTTAAAATATGACAAACAATAAGTTGACAATGCTCCTTACGCGAGGAATTTCTGGAAGCGGCAAAAGTTATTGGACAAAGCAATTTTTACAAGATAATCCAAACTTCCGCGAAGTAAATAGGGATGAAATCAGAATAAGCCTTTTCGGACAAGAAAACATGTGGAAAGGCGATGAAAAGAAGGTAACTATTGTACAAGAGGGGTTGATTAAGTCTTTGCTTGGTATTGGTCATAGTCTTGTCATTTCTGATACTAACCTGAACAATAAAATAGTAAATAGATTAATTCAATTAGCCGCTAGTTATGAGGCTAAAGTAGAGTGGAAAGATTTCACTGATGTCAGTTTGAATTTATGTTTAGAAAGAGATGCTAAACGTAAATTTCCAGTTGGTGCGGATGTAATTAAAAGACAATATTACAAGTATGTTATGAAAAACGAATTTTATAGAGAACCTTACCTAAAGCCCCAAGATGAAAATCTTCCTGTCGCAGTGATTTTTGATGTTGATGGAACATTGACTCTTGGGCCAGAAAATCGTTCACCATATGATATGGATAAGGTTAGACAAGATAAACCTAACCAATATGTCATGGCAATGCTTGGTATGTATATAGGGTTGGGTGTTAGAATATTCATTTTTTCTGGAAGAGAATTGAAAGCATACACAGACACAGTAGACTGGTTGGCCGAACATTGTCCAAATACAGTTGAAGCCTTTAAAGCAGGAATATTGAGTCTGCATATGCGCCCAAATAATCAACCCGGAATAAACGCAGAGCGTGATGATATAGTTAAAATGAGACTATATACAGAACAAATAAAAGACAAATACCATGTGGTAGCTGTTTTCGATGACAGAAAACAAGTTGTTGTTAATGTTTGGGGGCCGAAAGGTTTTGGTCTTCCTCTTTTCAGAGTCGGCGACCCAGAGGCGGATTTTTAATTATGAATAAAAGAACATTTATTAAATCATTGTTTGCAACTGGTGTAATAGCTTTAGTTCCAACTAAGCTATTTGCACAACAAAAGAAACAGTCAACTATTAATGGAATTCCTGTTAATATTTATGATTGTACTGTCAGTAGTGAGTCTTCTTTAGTTTTTCCTGATAATAAATACGAAATCGTTGCCAGAGTAACAGTTGATAACACGGTCAAACACAATTTATATGATAAGCTAAGTGTCGTATTTGTGTCTAAAGAAGAACAAGTTCTTGCGTTTTCCGGAACAGTTGACATGATAATAAGATATGATGACAAAATAATTTATTGTTTAAAGAACTGTCAAGGAAAACTTATTTTGGAAAGATGCATGGTTGTTTAATGGATTTAAAATTTAATCTAATATTTGACCCAAAAGTTCCACAAATTCTTAGAGAGCAAGTTGTGGCTTTGTTTGCGGAACATCATGATTTAGTTCCAAAATGGATTGAAGAGTTGTGTGTAGATTTTTGTGAAGAATCTGATGGTAAAGTAATAACTAACAAAACTGAATCACATTATCGAAGAGCTTTACTTACTTTCCGCGCAGATTTCTTAGTTCTTTCTGAACAACAAAAGCTGAGATTTTTCATTCATGACTTGTTACATTGTCTCCATAGTGGTATGTATTATCAAATGTGTGATATGATTGAAAAAGTTTTGAATGTTACTCAGGAAGAGTTAAAAAATATTATCATCGAACAACTTTGGCGGGAAAATGAAGCTTGTACAGAAGATTTAACAAGTCTAGTGTTTCGATTAAAAGGACTAGATAAAACTACAGGAAAGAAAAAGAAATGATTACAGAAAATAATCAGATGTCACAACCAATGAGTGTTCTCACCAGTAAAAAAACTCAAGAGTGGTATACACCGAAAAATTACATTGACATGGTTAAGCAAGTTTTTGGCGGAGTAATTCAACTTGACCCGGCTTCAAATGAATTTGCTCAAGAGTGGGTTGGAGCAAATCTTTGGTATGGTTTAGAACATCCTTATCCTGAATTTAGAGACGGTATGGAGGCATCCTGGAACTATGATGAGTGGAATTGGCACACCGTATTCTGTAACCCTCCATATAATGGTAACACGACACATTGGGTTAAAAAGGCTGAATCCGAGTATTTAAAAAACATTGGCAGTACTATGGAAATTATACTTTTAGTGAACTCAGCTACAGGTTATAAGTGGTTTGAAGACCTGATGGACAAATGGGTAACTTGTTCTGTGCGGGATAGGATTAGATTTATTGATGAAAAAGGAAACCAAGGCGGACAAGCAAAAAAAGCCTCAGTTTTTGCATACTTAGGGCACCGCAAAGAAATATTTGCAGAAGTGTTTAAGAAAATAGGAAGAATTACTTATCCTACAAAAGAATTATAGTGGCACACGAAATACAACCAGCGGTTTGGGTTGATGATTGTCCAAAATGCAAAACAAGCAATTACTATGATGTTAGCGAGGGTTGTCTAGATGAACATGGACTGGAATGTTACTACTGTCATCATAAGTGGTTGTTTGACTATGTTTTACAAGATTGGTGGAATTGGTTTAACCAAGAAAATTTAGAAGAAATTTTAGAAGATGAAGCTGATTTGATTGTAGGTAGGAAGCAGATACAAAGAAAACGCCGCAAAACTGATTAAAGTCTTACGGCGTTACCTTGTCGGGCTGTAACCCTTTTAGACCTCTGGTGTTGGTTCAGGGTCTGGAACTGGAACTGGCTCATCAGATTCGCTGATGCTGTCAATTCGTTCTAGGCTTGCATTTACGGCATCAATTTCAGCAGTAAGGTCAATGCCTTCAAACTCTTCCACTCTTTCAGTAAGAGCAGCTACAGTATCACCAAGAGTCTTAATTTCACCTTTTAGTGCTTCAAATTTCGCCTTAACTTGTTCAAATTCAGCGTTAACCGCTGTCCCTTGATTTGCTAGAGCAGACTTCAGTGATTCGATTTGTTCTTTTAGTGCCATGATTTCGTCTCCTAAATTTAGAATCACGTCTGTTAATTCAGACGTTTGTTTTCTGACTTCCTTTCTTATAGCCTTCTTGAAATGGTCACTCAAAGCTATAACGGGGATAAGGTCTTTGATTGTTACTTGTATATCCATTTTATTCCTCTTCTGACGGAACAACCCGCCAGCAAACATATGTTTTAATTTTTTATACCATTTCATATTTACAAGTACAGTGTATCACTTAAATTAGACATTGTAAATAACCACATTAGAAAAGTATAATTATTTATGTCTTTACTTTATTCAAAACCTGTGTTATAACTATACTCGAAATAATTTATATTAAGGATGTAATTAAGTAGTACATATATGAATCAGAATAATACAGTAAATGTAACAACAGTAGACAGAAGCATTTGGCGGCGAGGAGAAGGAATTGATAATTCAATGCTTCTAAATGACGGTAAATTTTGTTTCTTTGGTTTTTATGCAAAGCAACACGGTGTTGCGGAAATTGACATCAAAGAAACTGTAGAGCCAATTGACCTTCTTTACGAAGGTGTTTCTCCAGAAGAAATTAAAAATCTACTTGTGACGGTAGATTTACCAGATGAAGAATATGAGGAAAATAATCCCCATTTTGTTCAAAAAGAAATTGTATACGATATAACAAAACTTAATGATGTTCCTGTTGGAGATTGTGTTCAATTAAGTACAAGTTGTCCTCTTCCTGGGACATTTTACATGCAATCAGAAGAGCAAAGAGAAGAGGCAATTCAACTCTTTGCGGCAATCCTAGACGAAGAAGTTAGATACATTAATTAAATGTTAACTCAAGAACAAAAAAACGAAACTTTAGCTAAAATTGTAGAGAAGTGTAAAGAAAATAACTATACACTTCTCTATGCAGTTATAGTTGGTTCTCATTCATATGGATTAGATACGCCTGAATCCGATGTTGACGCTAGATTTATATACGCAGCTAATACTGAACATTACATAGGTTTTGGTAATAAGAATGACTCTTTACCAATTGATGGAAATGACTTTTTTGGCTATGAGTTAATTAAATATACAAAGTTAGTCTGTGAATCTAACCCAACAGTGATGGAAATCCTGTTTATGGACGAGGAAAATACCCTTTATGAACATTCTCAGTTTAAGTGGTTGACTGCAAACAGAAAGCATTTTTTATCAAAACAATGTTATAATCCATATATAAAATACGCCGAAGGTCAAGTATATAAAGCACAATCTTTAACTAGAGAGACAGTTTTAAAGCTAGAAGAGTATGAAAACGAGCTTTTAGCTAACGGCGTTGATTTGAAAAATTTAGCACTACCGCAACTTTTTAGAAACATGAAAAGTGCTGTTTCTAACAAATCCATTGGTGAAGTTGTAGATGCCTTAGTTAAACTTAAGAAAGATAAAATTCCATACTCAGATTTAGGTGAAAAAAGAAGAAAACTGCTTAAGGAAATCGGTTGGGATTCAAAAAATCTCATGCATGCTATAAGACTAGCCAGAACTTGCCGTGATATTTACGCAAACAAGGAGCTTAAGGTAAAAAGAAGTGACAGAGATTATCTTTTAGCTATTAGAAACGGTAAGTATAGTCCGCAAGATGTTGAGCAAGAGTTAGCTTTAATCAAAAGAGAAATTTCAGAGATAGAAGCAAATTGCGGTTTGCCGGATAAAGTTGACAGGGGTGCGGTAGAAAATCTTTGTGTTCATATTCTTAAAGAGGTTTTATTTAAATGAGCTATAGGATTTTAATTTTTGAAGATGATGACGAACGGATTAAATGGTTGTCGCAGGAATTTATTGGTAATATAGTTCATTGTACTGATTCTGTAAAAGAAGCCATAGAGTTATTATGTAATTATGATTTTGATTTGATTATGCTTGATAACGACATTGAAGAAAGTCATTATGAAAATACCAATGCCTACAATGGAACAGGAAGAGAACTAGCCGACTGGATTGCAGCAACAGAACTAAATAATAGCCCTATAATTGTAATTCATTCATGTAATACAAATGCATCACAATATATGTTTGATGTTCTACGTCCTTTGTATCCAACTATAAAGAAAAGCTTCGTAGAAATTCGCGGAAAAGGGATTGAGTCAGTTATAAATCTTTAATGTCACAACCTTTGTACAAATTTCGCCTTCATATTAGAAACAAAGATTTCAATATGAAGGGTTATTTTCTTGTTCAGATTTGGCAAACAAAACAAGAAATGGAAGAACATACCCAATATAAAGGCCAGCATTCTATAACTGTTTTTCCTTATACTCCTTCAGGAAAGCCTTCCAAAACATGCAAGTTAAATTTTTGGACAAGAAGATTAGGAATAGAGTATACCACGCACGAATTGCTGCATGCTGTATTAGAGTGGTCAAGAAAACATAAACTTGTAGTTCAGTACTACAGTGATAAATTTTACCGTGATGAAGAAATATTTTGCCAAGTGTACGCTGAGTTAGCAAAGCAGTTTTATAAAAAACTATATGAATTGCGACTAACAGAGCAATATGATTTTGTAGAGAGTAGGGAATTTAGAAAGAAATGAATTATAACGATGTTTGGGAAGCTGCAAGATTAGCAAAAGAATTTGCTGACCAGCACAATAAAAGTAGAATATCTAATTTTCCGCCGCTAGTTATAGGAAATCCAAATTTTACTGGTACAGAGATAAAGCTTTTAGAAGAAGAATGGAAAAAAGCTTGTTCAAAAAATAAAGAATCTGCCATGATTTTACTTGGAGTAAACCAACCTTCCCAGCCACCTGATGTCAGAAATTGCGAAATTTGTGGAGGCGATGGTTTAGTAGAGTCCTTCTTTAATCCGGAAAACTCTAGATATTGTACAGCTTGTAACGGTACAGGAAAATTGTAAGTATGGATAAAGTAGTTAATTTCTTTGAATCTAAAAAAGATGGACAGAAAGGTGAAAAGTTATTTCTAGAGCTAAACCTAGATAAATTAGATGCGGCTGACGGATATAAATTTGACTTTACACTGAAAGACTCTGACAGAAAAGTTGAATTAAAGTCTGATTACTACGATTCAGATAAAACAGAAAACTTTTTTATGGAAAGATATTCTAACTTTCAGGACAAAAGCAATGGCGGTGTTTGGCAATCTGCTGAGAATGGTGTACATTACTATGTATATTTCTTTGTTAAGAATAAACATGCTTATGTATTCAAAGTTAAAGATTTAGTTAAAAAGTTAAATGAGATATGTGATGAAAAAGACTTAATATTTATTCCTAACAAAACTTGGGTAACAGCAGGATATAAAGTTAACCGTAAGTTGTTGGAAGATGTTTTATTGCAGGAGAAAGTTTATGTATAGATTAGTCAACCATGAGCAAGGGAGTCCAGCATGGTTATTTTGGCGCAATGAAAGCGGGCGCATTACCGCGACAGCGGCAAGTATAATTATGGGATTATATCCATACGGCACTACGGTTTATGACCTTTGGGCGGAAAAAGTAGGATTAGTTGAGCGAGAGTTTAAAGAGAATGACGCGATACTTCACGGAACTAATACCGAAGGATTAGCAAGGGCAACATTTGAAGAGTCAACAGGTGTTAAAGTTGAGCCTGTTTGTGTTGAAAGTGTTAAATATCCTTTCATGGCAGCTAGTTTAGATGGATTTAATCAAGAGTTAGGAATTGCAGTTGAGATAAAGTGTCCCAAGTTTTTTGCCAGTTTCAAGAAACAAAAGCTAGAAGTTCCGCCTATATATTATTCTCAATGTCAGCATCAAATGTATATCTTGGGTCTACCATATCTTTATCTGTGGATATTTTACAACAATTCGGAAGCCTTACACAAGATAGAAAAAGACGAAAAATTTCAAAATGAGTTATTAAAACGTTGCATTTTATTTAATTCTCTGGTAAAATACAAACTCGAACCACCTGAAGATTTATTTTTACCTTATGAGGTATAAGAATATGCTTGTTAGGATTATTGGATTAATAATGTTTTGTTTAAGCGTAGGTTTCTGCTACTCTTTCTATTCTATGTGGCAAGATGGCCTATTACCGGCCTGGATTACTTTTCCATTTTCAGCCATCGTGTTGTTTTGCGGGATTTGCTGCATAAATAAAAGATTTTTGGAAAAAATTTAAGCTCTATTTATTTAAAAATGATTTCTTATAAAAATAGAAAGTTAGACATCAGCAAATCCGTAGAAGTTTACAGAAATCTCACCCGCAAAGACTATAGATATTCTGTGCGCCAGAATGGATTAGTAGTTGCTCATACAAACTTGCTATATCTACAAGATTGTAAGTTTAAAGTAAATGAAAATGGTAGACAGTGGACAATCAAAAACAAAAAGAAAACGGTTCATGCCGTTATTCAAGCCTATATTACAAAGGCTGCTGAAGAAGAGTATAAATTGCACGAAGAATATCCGTGCATAATAACTTATAACCCATATAAAAATGATAGCTTTGTTTGTCCTAGTCTCTGGTTAGGAAAAGAAATAAAAGTTGAATCCGCAAATTTTGTGGTTATAAATGAAAAAGAAGTTAGAGGATTATATATAAATTAAATGCAACAATATAAAGATTTAATTAAAGATATTTTAGAGAATGGTGCTCAGCATTCTGATAGAACTGGAACAGGCACAAGAAGATTGTTTGTAAGAACTGCGAGATTTAATTTGCAAGATGGGTTTCCTATTGTTACCTTAAAGAAGACATATTTTCTTGGTGCGTTGCGAGAATTGTTGTTTTTCTTAAAAGGTGGAAGTCATTTATACGAAATGCACGAGTCAATACAAAAATGGTGGGAACCTTTCAGTTCTGATGGGCATTTGGGGTCAGGAACTTACGGAAACTCTTTTAGGGCGTTTGGCAGCGACCCTGAAAATCCTTTTGATAGATTTGACCAGTTGTCATTTATAATAAATCAAATTAAAAATAATGCTCATAGCAGAAGGCTTGTTTTAAGTAGTTATAATCCGGCATGCTCAGCGAGCGACTTAGAAATGAATATATTAAAAAATACAAATTTTCTAATGCCTTGCCACATGAATTGGTGCCAGTTTCAAGTTCAGGATGGCAGATTAAATCTTGCTGTAACTTGCCGTAGTCAAGATGTTTTTCTTGGAACTCCTGTAAATTGGGTTGAACATGTTTTGCTTTGTCATATTGTTGCTGATATTTGTGATTTGGAAGTCGGAGAATATGTTTGGACTGGTAATGATGTTCATATTTACAGCAATCATGTTGAACAGTGCCAAGAAATTTTGCGAAGAGAATCTTTTCCCTTGCCAAAACTCAAAATTCATCGTAAACTGTCATCCGTTGATGATTTGAAAGAAGAAGATTTTGAACTTGTAGGTTATCGTAGTCATCCATCAATTAAGGGTCAAATGGCGGTATGAACATTTTAAAAATAAAAGTCTCTAATTTGAAAACTCACCGATTGGTTCCTACTTTGGAAGTTAAGTATCTTTTATCTGAAGGATGCTGGCTTGCTGGTGGTGCGTTAAGAACTTTGGTGGATGAAGACGACGAAATATGTGATTTTGATTTCTTTTTCCAATCTGCGGAAAAACAAGTTGAAGCACAAAATAAACTTGTTGACTCTGGCTTTGAAATAGTCTATTCTTGTCCTTCAGGTTATTTACACACTTTCAAGAAAGGTAGCACTAAGATTCAACATATTTGTGAGAAGTTTTATGCTAATCCCAAAAAAATTATTGAATCTTTTGACTTTACGGCAACTTGCGCTGCAACAGATGGAGAATTTATTTACTTGACATCTGATTTTGTTCAGGATATAAAGAAAAAGCGATTGAGACTATCAAACTTGATGTATCCAGTTGCAATCTTGAAAAGAATTGTTAAGTATGCTAATAAAGGATATTCAATTAAAGAAGTTGCGGTAGATTTTTTGCCGGAAAGTAAATAGTCAAGAATTTGATGAGCAAGAAATGAGAGAATATATTGATTGAGGTCATTAAATGTCAGTTGAAATTTTAGCTGTTCCAGAACAGTACATCGAAGAAGTTATCTTAATCATAAGAACTGGTTTAAGCAATTTAGACTATAGTTTTTTAAGTGATGAAGTTGTCGAGCAATTAGAAAAATGGTGCGATGAAGAGGAAAAATATTTAAATAGAGGTAAAGATGAATCTTAAAATTGACCAAGAATCAGTAAACTATACTTGTCAAGTTTTGCGTGTTTCCGCGATTAGAAAGCATCCCAATGCTGATAGGTTGCAAATTGCCACCTTACAAGGTAATAACGTAATTTGTGGGCTGGATACAAAGGTTAATGACCTAGTTTTGTTCTTTCCTGTTGAAAGTCAATTAGGTGAGCAGTTTGCGATTGCCAATGATTTAATCCGACGTAAAGATGCCGATGGTAAGCCTGCGGGTGGTATGTTTGAAAATCACAGACGCTGCCGATGTATTAAAGTCCGTGGTGAATACTCAGAAGGATTTATTTGTCCAGTTGGTTATCTTGATAAAGTAGGAATCAACTCTTCAAAACTAAAAGAAAAAGACGAATTCAATTCGATTGATGGAATTGATATTGCTCATAAATATATAGCAAAAACTAAGAATCACTCAGTTTCGGTTAAGGTTGGAAGAAAGCCAAGAAAAATTGAATCAAAATTGATTGATGGTCAGTATCATCTAGCATATGATACTGAGCAGATTAGAAAGCACTTACAACATTTTTCCGAAAATGATATAATTGTAGTCAGTGAAAAAATGCATGGTTGTAATTTTTCTGCTGGTAAAGTTCTGTGTAAGAAGAAGTTAACTCTTAAGGATAAACTATTTAAGTTTATTGGCGCTAATGTTGTAGAAACCGAGTATGCTGACGTTTATGCCAGCAGAAGTGTAGTTAAAAATAAAGATTTAAACAGCAATCAAGGATTCTACAGTTTTGACATTTGGACTGCTGCTTATGAGAAATACAAAGAATTTTTAGAGCCTGGAATTTCCATATACGCAGAACTGGTTGGACAACTGCCAACTGGCGGATTTATCCAGAAAGGTTATCGCTACGGAACAAAAGATAACGAATGGGATTTGTTTGTATACCGTATTACCTTTACAGGAATAACTGGAAAAGTTTATGATTTTAACTGGCAGCAAATTAAAAACTACTGTAACAAGTACGGAATTAAACATGTTCCAGAACTGTTTTACGGTAGAGTTTCAGAATTCTTTACTTTTGCGGGAAATCTGAACAGAAATGTCGGTTATGTTCAGGCTGACGAAAGTTTTGAATCTAAGTTTTTGACCGCACTGAGTAATACATACCTTGAAAAAGAATTACCAGAGGGTGTTCCGTTTGAGGGTGTTACAGTATCAAACCAATCAAAAGATTTTATTTGGTTTAAATTGAAGGCAAAAAATTTCCTGGGATATGAGACAGAATTACTTGACCAGGGCGTGAGTAATGTTGAGGATAATGTAGAATTAGATGGAAGTGTTGAAGAAGAATAAATCTGGAAGAAAAGAAAAGCCGTTTGTCTTTAACAAGGAAATGTACGATAAATCTATTTCTTTAGAAATAAGTATGGTACGATTACCAGAATATTTAAACCTGATTATTTAAACTTATGATTAAATTGTTGCTAATTTTAACACTTTTCTTTGGCGGAACTTACAGAATCTTTGTGGTAAACTCTAAAGGTAAAGTAATATATAAAAGTGCATGCGTATATACTCTAGAATCCGCCAAAGAATGGAAAAAGCAAGCTGACTGGGCATTTCCTGAAAATAGAAATTCATATGCAGAATGCAGAATGTAGAAAATAATATGAAAAAATTAACTTTTATTCTCTTGATGTTAGTATTACTGATGTTTTCACCAAAAACATTTAGTCAAGAAACAGAACAATTTACAGTTGGTGGAATAGTAAATCTTAAAGCTACATGTTATTACGAATCACAGTATTCAACAAGTATATGTACCTATAATTACTTGCAATGGCATTCTCAGTTCCAACTGTATGAGCCTAAAGTAATCACGGTGGTGGGAAGTGATGTAAGTTTTATTAACTACACTGATTCCGAAGAAACCACAATAACTATAACTAGGATTCCCGCGCACTATTATAGTAAGTACGTTTTCAATGTCCCTAAGAACTATAAAATCTTTTAACTGCATATATGTATGTTCGACTATTAAAAATATGTATTTTAAGTTTAACCATGGTTTTCATGGTAGAGGTATTTAGTGTGAGTATAGGAAATTATTTTAAAGTAATAGCAAAAAACGTTTTTGGAATTCAGACTGGAAAGAAACCTTATAAGGATTCCGGAATAGAAAACTTCGGCAAAGTGGATGAAAATCTGCTGCGCGGCAGTCAACCAGATAAAGAAGATTACGCTAAGCTTAAAAAGGCTTTTGGCATAAAGACAATTCTTGATTTGCGAGATGACGCAAAAAGTTGGGCAAAAGAAGAAGCTCAGAAAGCTGGATTGCGGTATATCAACATTCCACTTTCGGATAAAGATTATCCGACTGAAGAACATGTAAAAGCTGTAGAGAAAGCGGTTATGGATGAGAGTTTGTATCCTATCTTCTTAAATTGTGCAGGGGGAGTTCATAGAAGTGGAATAGCCGTTGCAATTTACAGAATTCTCAAGTATAATTATGATATAAATATGGCTTACAAGGAAATGAAAGCCTACAATTTTTATGTGGAGTTTGGACATAAAAAAATTAAAGATTTTATATTTGATTATGCCAAGAATATAAATAATGTCGAAAAGAAAATATAGTTTAAATGAGTCAGTGTTTGACGTAGTAGATACTGAAGAAAAAGCATACTGGCTGGGATTTTTAGCCTCTGACGGTTATATTGATACTAACTGCGCTAGGCTGGGACTTGCTTTATCGTATCGAGATTTTTTACATGTTTGCAAGTTAAAAGATTTTCTAGGTTCTGACCAAGAGGTTGAAATTTATGAAGATGATACTTTTAGGGACGGTAATTTGAGGAAATTTGCGTCAATAAGAGTAAATTCGCAATATCTAGTTAGACGTATTGTTGAACTAGGAATAGTTCCTAGAAAATCTCAGAATTTACAATTTCCAACTCTGATACCAGAAAATTTGCTACATCATTACTTGCGCGGATTCTTTGACGGTAACGGAACTATTTGTAGTACAAAAAGAAGACTTCGTGAAAATCTAACACAGCAGTATGAGTTTCGTTTGATTGGGAACAAGCCATTTATAGAAGGCGCACAAAAAGTTCTCGTAGAGAATTGTAATCTTAATTATAATAAGCTCATCTTTGATAAAAGAAAGCCAAGCCAAGAGTATCTTGCTGCAATTGCCTATGGAGGTAATACCCAGTGTAAAACTATATATAAGTTTTTATATGATAGTGCAACCGTTTTCTTAGAAAGAAAAAAACTAATTTGGGATGAAATTCCAAATTATGTTAAACCTGAAATAACACATTGTCCGCAAGGACATGAATACAGTTCTGAGAATGTAAAGTTTAACAAAAAAGGCTACAAAATGTGTGTATCTTGTCTTAGAGGGCGTTGGCAAGAGCATAATAAGAAATCAAGAGAAGCTACCAAATCAAAAACACATTGTACTGTAGGTCATGATTTAAATGTATTTGGTGTTCAAGAGAAAAGCGGTAGAGTTGGATGTTCTAAATGTAGAAAAGATGCCGGAATCAAAATGGCAGAAACTAGAAGAGCCAGGGGCGAATTTAATTAGATGAAGATAGAACACGGAACTTCCATAACCGTAAAGATTCTTGAGTGGCATGAAGAACATTGGGAATTTGACCGTCCAATAGTTATTTTATCTCCGGTCATAAGATACTCCCCTAACGGAGAATCGGCGGAATACATGGCGGAAGATTTAGGAATTGACGCATGCTTAGATGGTGAGATTAAAGACCATGACTATACGAAAGAATTTGAATGGCGCGGTTGGAATATTAAATATTTGAACAAAGTTTATAATCAATGTAGAAAAGGCAAGAAATTTCCAAACAAACAGTACAAAGCCACTGAATATCTGTTGAGGTTTAGTTGGAATAATCAAGAAGGTTTAGTATTTTCAATGGAAAAAGTAAATGTATAACTTCAAAGAACAAAAGCTCGTAGACCAACTGTTTACATTAAAACAAATAGCTGAAGATGCTGAACTATGGGAAGCTTTGGATTTCTTGCGTTCTTTATTGGGTGACATTCCTTCCATTAGAGATTGGAAGATATTATATGAAAGTAGGATTGGAAATACACTCTCAGCTTTTGAAGCAAGGCAAGAATACATTAAAAGATTTCCCAGAACTCAAGAATCTTTGTGGGATAAACTAAAATGACTTTAGAAACTTATAATGAGACGGCGCAGGATTTACAACATAATGCAAATGTTGTTAAAGATATACTATTTGATGCTTTGATAGAAGATAAAATCCTCACAGCAGAGCAAGCAGAAAAATATGTCATAGTTTTACATAAGAAAGGGTATTTTGGCGCTTTGTTAGAAAAACTTTGGGGTTCAACTGATAAAGTTAGCTTTAAGGTACTAAAACTAAGATGAAAGAACTCACATTAGAAGAAAAAGCTGTAAGTTTTGAGACTTTAACACATATCCGAAAAGTAGAATCGAATATATTCAAAATCGTGCATTTGCTTATTGAAAGAGCAATGCATCATGATGATTCAAAGTTAGAATCACCTGAGTTAGAAGTATTTACTGAACATACACACAAGTTAAAAACACTGGTCTATGGTAGTCAGGAATATGAAGATAACCTAAAGACGATTAAACCAGCTTTAGACCATCATTACGCAAAGAATCGGCACCATCCAAACCACTTTCCTCATGGCATCAACGATATGAATCTAATAGATTTAGTTGAGCTATTGTGTGACTGGAAGGCAAGTACTGAAAGAAACGCGAACGGAAACATCCTGACAAGCCTTGAAATTAATGCGAAAAAGTTTGGTATTGATGCACAACTGCTTTCTATTTTGCGGAATACAGTTGCTATTTTTGAACAGCCTTAAAAATATTTTTGAAGAAATGAAGAAAAGGCTTGCAATTTCCTCAAGCCTTTGCTATTATAAGGATGGTCAAGCTGAAGTTAAAGCTTAATTTGAAAACAAGAAGAGTGGGGGGTTCGATTCCCTTCCCGCTGCATTTAAAACACTTGCGCAGCGGTGGTGAAACGGTAGACACGCTAGGCATTTAGTCTAGTTCTTCTTAGTAATCTCAAGCTTTTACCATCAAGCTTATTCACGCTACGGTTGATACATCTCCCGTTGAATAGGTTGTTTCCAATCACATTGGTTCGACTCCAATTCTTTCGATTTAACTTGGCGAAAGATAGTTTAGTGGAAAAACGTATGGACTTTAATATTATCTATTCCGATTGTGGTATTAACAATAACGTAGCAAATCATTGAACATGATTCATTGCGGGCGTTTGCAGGTTAGTAAGCGTCCGCTTTTATAAAATTTTGAAAAGGAAAAATGAAACGTAAATTAAATCAAGTAGTTGGAGCGGAAAAAGAAGTAAAACAAAAAGTCACTATGTATGTGACTGAGGCACATCAAATCTCACAAAAATCTGTGTTGTTTAATGGTTTTGAAAAGAAATACTCGCCTCTGGAAGAGGGAGGGGAGCAGTTTCCTCCAGAAAGTCAAAAAGTACAGTACAAAGTAAGCGATGTCCTAGCTACTTTGTCAGGAAATTTTAGCCAACTCTTTGACGCAACCGCAACCAAAGATTATGCAAATTGTAATGCTCGCGCAACAGTGAAGATAGGTGATGAAGTTTTGTTGGAAAATGCACCTGTTCCGTTCCTGTTGTTTTTGGAAAAACAGTTAGACTACGTAAAAACTTTCATCCAAAAATTGCCGGTTTTAGATTCAGCCGATGTTTGGGAAGAAGATAAAAATGCTGGACTATGGCGCACACAGCCAACAACTACTCATAGAAATAAAAAAGTCCAAAAACCAATCGTTCTCTACCCAGCCACACCAGAGCATCCAGCACAGACTCAGTTAATCACTGATGACGTTTTGGCAGGCTACTGGAACCAAACAAAATTTAGTGGTGCAATTCCAGCACCAAGGAAGCTTGAGCTGCTTAATCGAGTTGCGGAACTGTCTAAGGCAGTAGTAGAAGCCCGCGAAGAAGCAAACACTACAGAAGCACCAGATGTTAATGTTGGAAAATCTATTTTTGATTTCTTGCTAGCCTAAAGGGAAAAAATGTATATACAAGTAAGAAAAAATTTATTTTTAGTAGAGACGAAACTTCCGGAAAACAAAGAAGTTAAGCTTTCAAAAACAAAAGAAAAAACCAATCACGTTTTTATTTTTGACAGAAGCGGCTCAATGTCATGGACATTACGTGAATTGATTGAAGACCTGATTAAACAAGCGCAAGCATTACCTGATGGTTCTACATTCACCGCTGGATGGTTTTCAAGTCAGCGGGAATTTGGATGGATTTGCAAAGGATTGTCGGTTAGCGAAAATAGAGATGCCATTCCAGCGATGCTGCGTAAGTACAATAGTACTGTGGGAATGACTTGTTACAGTGAAATTCTGGATGATACAAAGAAAGTAGTTTCTGATTTGTCCGCAATTTCAAAGAATAATGCGTTCGCTTTCTTTAGCGACGGTTTTCCAAATCAATCAGTAGATTCAATCATTAATATATGCAAATCATTAGCGCCACTAATGTCTTCAGCTATGCTTGTGGGTTACGGTAGTTGGTATGGAAGAGATTTTATGGCAGGAATGGCACAAGCTCTTGGCGGAATTCTAGTCCATAGCTCAAATATTGCTGAATTCTCCAAATCTTATGCATCCTTCCGCGAAGGAAACGAAAACCTACAGCCAAGAGTTGAGTTCAAAGTTCCTACTGGCGCAAAAGAGTTCATTACTACAATTGACAAGAATGGTGATGTAATTACTCATTCAATAGAGGATGACACGCTATTTCTAAGTACAGATACAACCTCAATTCTGTACTTTACAGATAAAGCGCCAAAAACTAAGAAATTTGATTCAGAGTCAATCTTACCAGCGATTTACGCAACTGCACGTTCAGCTTCACAGTCTGGAAATCCAGCTTTAGCACTTGAACTTCTAGGGATTGTCGGGGATGTTAAGTATATTGATAACCTAAACAATTCATATACCATTGGTGAGTATGGTAAGATTGAAGCAGAATTGCTAGAAGCAGTCACTGATGAGAACATGCGCTTTGTTAAGGGGCAGCGCGATAATTATGTTCCTAAAGACGATGCGTTTTGTGGATTACAATTGATGGAAGCATTGATTGATGACCCAACTGTAGAACTTTTGCCGAAGCATCCATCTTTTGTTTATCGCAGTATCAGCCGCAAAACAAAAGCTAAAGATGAAAACCTTAAGTTTAATACAAATAAAGATGCTGGAATTAAACTAAGAAATCTAGTTTATTCTTCAGATGCACTCAACATTTCTGTTGGCGCGAACACGCCTGGAACTGTTGATTTAGATTCTGATGCGGCTAAATTCGGATTTGATAGGTTGTTTAACGCTCATAAATTCAATAACTACACATTGATTCATGATGGCAAGTGGAATGTTGAAGAACTTCCTTTGCGGAATCTTTCTGAGAGCACAAAGCAACTTGTTAGAGAGAACGGACTTGTAGTTTCTGAAAATGGTGTTACAGTCCTTAATTTGAAACGAATTCCAGTAATTAATCGTGAAATTGCTGGCGCTTACAAAGACCTTGATAAGATTTGTGAAAATCTTAATCGAGAATTGGTGTTAGAAGCTAGACAAAAAGTTTCAAAAGAATTTTATAACGGGCTTCCAGAAGACCTGAAAGAGCAAATTGATGCTCTGGTAAAACCGACTGAATTTACGCCTGAACAAGTTGAATATTTGTGGAAGTTCGGTGTTAAGAAAGACGGCTCTTTCAGCCCGGATAAGGAAACATTGCCTGTCAGTGATGCCATTCCTATTACCAAAATTTCTTTTGCGGTAAAAGGATTCAGTTCTTTGCCAGCTATTAAAAAAGTAGAAGAAAAGGTTGCGGAAAAGAAAAAACTAACACCAAGTGAACAAGTTATCTTTGATGCATTAGAGTTCTACAAATCAGAAACCGCGAACTTGAAGACTGACAAGCAAAAAGCCTTGTATCTCAAAGAATCAACTGAGGAAATCAGGAAAGAACTTTTTGGCTTGCGTTCAGATTTAAATCGTGCTAAATTTGCTGTGGTTCTAGGTAAGGGAACGTTTAATCAACTTCCAAAACTGGATGATGGCGACAACGATTACCTATACAAAGGTCAGACTTACCAGATTAAAATCAACACTAAGGCAGTGGTAGAGATTTAGTCTCTACCACTTTGCGGAAGGAAACAATGTTAAAAGAATTTACAATTAATCGTCCAACTTGGCTTATACCAGAACAACATTTTGAAGATTCATGTCTTTTATCAGAATACGGAAATACTTGTTGTCTAGGCGCTTATGGGCTACAGGCGCGGATTAAAAGAGATGTATTGTTTAGAGTAGGAAGTCCAGAAGATGTATTTTCTTTCTCCACAAACAGAGCGAGCAAATCTCTTGCGGAAAAGTTTGGTTTATTAGTTACAAAGGATGACGATGGTTATTTTAATAATTCCTTTGCCACTAAAACATTGATGTCAATTAATGACACCTATGTTGGCGAAAAATTTACCAGATTTGGCAAAACTAATCGTGAAGGTGCTAGAATTAAAAATTTAGCACACAGAGAAAAACTTATTACTGCGGAATTTGCAAAACTTCATGTTAAAGTAAATTTTGTTGGTGAATATAAAATAAATGGATAAACGAGCGCAACTAGATGCCGCAATTTTAGAGTTAGACGGTGTAAATGACAAATTAGTTAACCTAGCTTCTCGAACAAATGCTTATACGTTCTTTACGGTTAAATACGCAAAGACTTTTCAAAAGCATAAAACAGCACATAAGGATGTCAAAATTTCAGATGAGGTTGGAAAGCAAATGACATACGCCGACCCTGAATTTTTTCCTGTTTTAGAAGAGTATAATCTAGTAAGATATGAAAGTGATATTTATTTTATGCTTTCAAAAAACCTACAAGCAAAAATATTCGCATTGAAATCTTCAATTGCGGATGAAAATAGAACAGAAAACGCTCAATAAGGAATTACAAATCAAAATGAAAAAACTATTTATCGTATTGCTAATTGCTGTTAGTTTATTTACTACAAACTACGCACAAAGTTCAGCTAGCTTGGTTAATCCGGCTAGTTATACTCCAGTCAATGAAGTTGCTGCAAACTCCATTGCTAGCGTATTTGGCACAAACCTGTCTGTAAATACAGTGTCAGATGACACTTTGCCTTATGGAACTTCTCTTGGCAATGTTGAAGTTACAATTGGCGGAACCGCAGCATTGTTGTCATTTGTTTCACCAGGACAGATTAACTTAATTGTTCCGAACATTGGAACAGGATCAAAAGCGCTTGTCGTGAAGCGCAATGGCTCTACTACTCACACAGGTACAATCACTGTAACCCAAATTGTGGCCGGATTTTTTAATTATGCAGTTGTTACGCCAACTGCTGAGGTTAATGTTGGGTATGTTGACCGTTATAATGGCGCTAGTTACGAAAGTTCCAGAAATTTCTACTCCGTTAGTGGCTCCAATCTTGTAATCCAAGCTTTGGAATCCTATGTTTCCGGCAGAACCTATATCGGAGTGTTGTTCCTAACAGGTGCCGCAAATAGTAATACTAATAGTAAAGTTATTAAGATGCAAAATGATTCTACAGCTACTATCTATACCATCAATATGGATTATACTGGTAGTTGCTTTTGCAGTCCTGGCCTTGACCAAATTAACTTTAGCTTAAGTAACTCAGGTAAGACCGGATACGCAGTTCCTAGTGGAACTTACACAGTTTGGGCGGAATGGACAAACGGTGGCGGAAACCCAGTTTATACTTCCACAAACACTTTCAAGATTTTGGTTCCATAGTAGAACCATTTGTATAATTACGTACATGCTTGTTGGCGGGGGAATTAAAATTCCCGCCAAGTTTTTTAGAATTATGACTGAGATACAATCTATTATTTCAACAGGATATTTTGATAACGGAATATTCAAGATCAACACTCAATTAGATAGAGACTTATATATCAAATACAATGATGTATTAGAACGTTTTGGCGGAAAATGGAATAAAAAAGCAAACGGCCATATTTTTGCGGGAGATGCCAGCGAATACATTAAAATGTACCTAGATACTGGTCAACTTCCTGATAAAAATCCGCTAGCATTTTTTTCTACTCCAAAAGAAGTAATTGACATTGTTCTTTCTGAGATAGAATTACACATTGGTTCTAATGTTTTAGAATATTTAGAACCCCACGGTGGAACAGGTGCATTTATTGATGTCCTTCGCTCTGCTGGCTGTACAAAAATTACCTCTTGCGAGATTGACCCTTACAGGTTTAAGATTTTACAAAACAAGTATGGGAATCAGGTCACATTATTTAACACCGATTTTCTGTTGCAGCCATTTGAAAAAAAATTTGATGTTATTGTTATGAATCCGCCTTTTTCGGTTGATGGAGATAAAACAGCGTATATTACTCACATAAATAAAGCTTATTCTTTATTAAATAGTACTGGTGTTTTAGTTGCCATTGTTCCCACCGGGTGGCTTTTTTCTTCTTTTAAAAAACAAATTGATTTTAAAGATTGGGTTGGTCAACATGGACGCTATTTTAGGCTAGATAAAGGTGCCTTTAAACAGTCAGGCACTTTAATTGATTGTGCTGTAATTGTAATTGAGAACCTGTCTGGAAGTGAGTATAATAATCTTTTCAATAATAAATTTTCCGGATACTTGAACTATTTTATCTATCAGTTAGAATTAAGAAAAGACTGTTCGGAAAAAGCAGAGAAAAGAAAGTATGAAATTTACCAGGAACTAAAAAAAGGTAAAGATATGAAAAAAGAGATTGAAAATCTTTATCTAGATGTGGTAAAAGAAGCAAGAGAAAACGGTGAATTTATGCCTATGAAGCTTGAATGGATGGAATTTTTAATTCAGGATTTTATTGAAACCTTTAATAGTGAGGAATATTAATGGTTGGGGCAATCGCAGGAAGCAGGAAACTTCAGATGTCAGTTGCGGAAATAGATAAGATTGTCTTAGAAAGTGGCTTTGATATTTCCGCGATAGTTTCCGGAAAAGAACCTAACGGAATTGACCACTGCGGAGAACTTTGGGCAAAAGCAAAAGGAATTCCGCTGGAAAAAGAATTTCCGCCAGAATGGGGTAATTTTAACTTACCAAAAAATATAATTAAGGTAAATCCTTGGGGCAAAAAGACAAACTATTACGCACCAATTTATCGTAACCATCAAATGGTAGATTATCTAAAAGAACGTGATGGGTGTCTGATTGTTATTTGGCGGGGAAATTCAAAAGGCTCAAAAGATGTATTGACATACGCCATAGAACAAGGTATAAAAGTTTTTGAGAAGACTATATGAGTACAGATACAAAAATATTTTGTTTAAGTTGTAAAGACCCAAGTTATGTCTTCGTTTTCGGAAGTAACCATAGAGCCGCCCACGGTCGTGGGGCGGCTGCACATGCCAAACAGTATCATGGTGCAAAAAATGGAATTGCTGAAGGTATACAAGGAAAATCTTATGGACTTCCTACAAAGTCAGTGAATATGAAAACTTTAACTCTTACTCAAATACGAAGACATGTTAGTGTTTTTATTGAGTTTGCAAAGAATCATCCAGAGATGAAATTCCACGTAACCGAAATAGGCACAGGTTTGGCGGGCATTCCACATACTGATATGGCACCTATGTTTGCAAATGCGCCTGACAATTGTGTTTTGTCAGAAAGATGGAAAAAAATAATTAATGAACAAAAAGAACGTAGCACCAAATCTTAAACCTTTAATTAAAACAATAAACTTATTGGGCATAAATGCGCCAAAAACCAAGAAGAACACAAAAATAATAAAGCTTCCCGGAGCAAAATTACATCTTAAAAATGTTTCGCAAACAAAAACAAAAACCTGAAATTAGATTGAGTTTTCGTAAGGAAAATTCTCAAGTGAGAATTTTCGTAGATAGTAACCGATTATTTCCAGAATCAATAGCTGACAGCTTATATGATGCGGTAACTAATCCAGTTTCGGACGAAGATAATATCCTAGACTTAATTACTGACGCAAGTTTAGACTTGAACAAACTCGAAATCATTTTGCGGGAAAAATAAATGCCAACATTTAAAATAATTATCAAAAAAGATGGTAAGTTTATAGTAAAAAAAACTTTTACTTCTTTTCCATCAAGAATTTTAGCTGAAAACTGGGCCAAAAGTATAGCGGAACAATCCAAAACTAAACATTGGATTGTCATATCGTTGGCAGAAAATAAAAATCAAGGAACAACAGAAAAGTGAATATAGCATTAAAAATTAAAACTCAGGAACTATTAGAGATTAAAAAGAAAGCAGAGCAAGGTTTGGCGGAAATGCTAAACTTCGTTGGAATAAATCCACAAAATTTGGTAATAGTAAATCGTAAATGCGAAGATAGTGAGTTCGGATATTGCGCAATTGATGGACATTGGTGTAGATTTTGCGGATACAAATGGTCAGAATAAAGTTCTTGACTTTCCGGAAAAACTAAGATATACTTTATATTCGGATTCAAAAATATTAACAAATTTAAGTTTGGAGAAAATTTTACAAAAATGAAAAAGATTTTATTTGCAGTTATGTTTGCTTTGGCACTTTCATTTAGTGCTTTTGCGCAGGAAAATCAACCAGTTGTCAAGAATTTTGTGGGCGGGTATTTCGTTTACGATAGGTCAGATTCACAAAGCCCAGAGAATTCGGTCGGGGCCGGAATTACCGGAAACCGAAACTTGTTCTTTAATTCCCATCCAGTAAGTTTTCAGGCTGACTTTCTTGGTTATGATGACCAAGCGTATGCTGGAACAGGCTTCTTGCTTAGAGGCGAACTAAGAGCCAGAACACCACTAGGAATTAAATATGATTTTGTTGGACAAAACAGCGAAGTATACGCTGTGGGTTCGGTCGCACTAGACCATCAATCTGGCGGAAGAAACTTTTTCTCGCCCGCGATTGGTGCAGGGTTTAAAACTGGTGACAATGTTTTGACCGAGTACACCTACATCATTAAACCAAATAAGAATAACAGCATCCAAGGACATCAAGTTACAGTTCAATATACACGTCCTTTGAAAGATAATCCAAATTGGAACGTTTACACACGATTCCAGGGTACGGCTGGTAGATTTAATTTCGGGCCACAAGACCCGCAAGCCCTAAGCAATGTTGTTTTCTCAATCGGGATTAGCAAAAATTATTAACAAGTAGCATAACCAAGACTTTCCAAGCCGTTATGCTGAAAAGTTTAGCGGCTTTCGCATTTTCTGTTTGACTTTTGAAAAATAGTCATATATAATTCAGATGTAAGTTGATTGACAAAAGAATTTCGCGGGTGTAGTTCAATCAGAAGAACGCAAGTCTTCCAAACTTGAGGTAGAGGGAGCATAGCCCTTCACCCGTTTGCTTATTGAAAATTAAAATACTATTAACTTATAATGACTAAGTGATATTAAAAAAGGACAACATTTAGTCATTATGAAAACAAGTATAATAAATAGTTTAACTGACAAAGAGTTACAATCGTTACTTGATAGTTCCGATTCGTATGTTGATGTATTAAAAAATTTGGGACTTGACCCATATTCTGGAAACCATAGAACGTTGAAGTCAAGGATAAAAGCTTCAAATTTGGAAATTAAATCATTGACTGAAAACAGAGAAAAAGCAAAGAAATTACATTTTCAAAATTTAGCAAGTAAAACAAAGCTTTCGGCAGAATCAATATTAGTTGAAGATTGCAATAAAAGTGGTAAATCTTTGAGGCGACTCTTATTAAGAGATAATTTGATAGAGTACAAATGTGCAGAATGCGGGATACAGAATATTTACAATAACAAAGACATAAGCTTACAACTAGACCACATAAATGGAGTCAATAATGACAACAGACTAGAAAATCTTCGCTGGTTATGTCCAAATTGCCATTCACAAACAGAAACTTTTTCAGGACGAAACAGCAGGAAAAATTTTCAAGAGTGCAAAATATGTGGAAAATCAGTCGGTAAAGAATGTACCTATTGTAAAACATGTTTACCTTCTACCAGATTGGATACAAATCTTAAAGTTGATTGGCCGGAAGTTAAAGATTTGATTGTTCAGATAAGAACAACCTCATACTTAGCTACCGCAAAGTCTTTGGGTGTTTCTGATAATGCAGTTAGAGCGCATCTTAGAAGAAGAGGTGTTAATTTGAGAACAGTTAGAGGTCGTACTGGCCTATAATCGTCTTCGAGGAATCAAATCCTGTCATCCTCATCATAATACACGCAACTATCAATGCCTTCGGGCGGTACATTGCGAGTTGAAAACTAGAGAAATCTAGTAGGTCAACACTGGCATGCGAGAAGTCTAAGTTTAAGCGTAGCATGGAGTGTCCAAACAAACTTAGCGTTTAGAATCGAAAAAATCTCCCCGTTTCCGCAAGCTAAAACTTGCATGAGAAACCTAGTAAGGTGGTAAGCTAGAAATTAAATTTATAAAGAAGGATAAAAATGAGTTTAGAAATTGGCGATAAAGTAAGATTTAATTATAATGGTTCACAGACCGAATTTCTTGGAACACAAGAAGGTGAAGTTATTGCTTTTGTACCTGTTATTCAGTGGCAAGGCGGCACTGTTTACGGTGATGAACCTATTTTAGGCGAAGGCAATTCAATTGCGGGAAATGTTGAAAAACTAAGCTAAAACCTAACAAAATGATAAAATCAGAAATTACCAAGATAGGAAGTTTTAATATTTCCACAGGATTTCCTTTTGATTGGGAATTTAAGTGCGGACACCAAGACGATTTTTGTGGGTCTGAGATTATTCCTGATTCTGTAACATCACATTCGTTTACAACCGAAATGACAGTGGCGGGTTGGAGACTTGATGAACTGAGAGAGGTTTACCGCAAAGATTTTAATCAGCGTTTCGGTTTACCTGAAGATACACAACTGATTATAAATGGAATAAGCTATTAAAATGCGTTCATACACAGTAGCGGAAATAGATGATTTGCGTGAAGCTTGTACTTTGCGATGGCTTTTTGGTACAGCATTTCCGACTTTTGGCAGTCAAGGCAGAGTTTATAATCAAGAACAAAAAGTTAGATGTGTTGAAGAATTAGTAAGAACATATATGTTGGCCGGAATTATTGCGGAAGATATTTACGAAGAAGACAGGAAAAAGCATGAAGCAAGTAATAGTAATTGCAAAATATCTTAACATGCGGCGCGGAAAGCAAATTGCACAGGGTGCTCACGCTTCTATGGCGGCAGTTTTGTTTGGGGGCAGGCTGCTTGAAACCGAAGAAGTTCAGGAATGGCTTGGCGGAATTTTTACTAAAATTTGTGTCTCGGTTGATTCTGAAAAAGAATTACTGGAAATCTACGAAAAAGCCTTGCAAAACAATCTGCATTGTGCTTTAATTAAAGACGCAGGATTAACAGAGTTTGGCGGAGTTCCTACCTATACGGCTGTTGCAGTTGGGCCAGGAAAGCCAGAAGATATTGATAAAATAACTGGACATTTGAAATTATTATAATTTGGTGATTATAATTTAATGGTCAGAAGTCGTGAGTGAAAGCCAAAACGCGGAAAGATTAGAAAAGGTCGCAACTTTTGTCGTTTGTATCCGCGATTCTCAGAAAATGAGATTCAGGAAGACCTCTTGCGAAGCGTCGGTTCGATTCCGACTAATCACCTTTCTCAAAGCATGTAGTCATGCCGCTGCCAATTTGCGTTAAACGTGGCTCTAGTCGCTCAGTACTATTCGGAAAAATGAGACGGCTTGGTTACTGCCGGGAAATAACTGACCCAAAGCTTTTACTGATTTTGCGGTCTAAATGGAAAATCAGATGCTGCTAGGTAAGCTAGAAGCCGTGTTGTCTGAGAAACAAGGCGCAAATTGCCAGAATAGCTCAGTGGTTAGAGCGTTAGATGAGGGTTTTACCTGAATAAAGGTCGGTGGTTCAAATCCATCTTCTGGCATTCTCAAAGCATGTGAATCATGTTCCGCTACATGGGTAAAAGTAGCAATGCTTATCTTTTGGGCAAAATAGCAAAAGCGTTTTCTCTTGTTTGCGGAGGACGTTATAAACTAAACGCAAAAAGTCTTATTGAGAAGTAAGGCAAAAATTTCCAAAGTAGCTCAGTGGGAGAGCAGGGCGTTAATGCAGCCGTAATGGGTGGCAACGTCAAGAGTCGGTGGTTCAAGTCCATCCTTTGGAATCTCGAAGCGTGTAATCACGTCTTACCGTTAAGTGTAACGGCTCGCTGCTGAGTTAGTAGATAGGTTGTGATAACCGATAAATTTCACCGTTGTTTTCTCAAGCGCAATGTGACAAAGCTTATGAGCAGACCTTTAATTGTGGGAACAGTGACTGAATCACGATATAGCAATTTGCTGGCGGGCAAGCCGCAAGTCTTATGCGAGAACTAAGGCGAATTTTCTGGCTATCGCCTAATTGGTATGGCCTTCCGTTTGGGGCGGAAAATAATGCAAGTTCGAGCCTTGCTAGCCAGATTGTTCTTTTTCATACCAAGCTATCCATTTACGAATGGTATTATCTGATACACCGTATTTTTTGCCAATTTGTGAAAAATTTGACTCAGATAGCTCCGCGATTAGTTTGCTGTATTCTGGACGTTCAACTTTTCTGAGTTGAGGCTTTGTTTTACAGTACTTTATAAAACATTCGCGGGAACAATATACCTTCTTAGATACATATATTGAATTTCCGCACTTACAATGTCTTTTTATTTGATGCGGGTGCCTTTTTCTTTGATTAGTAGTTGGGAGTTGGTAATTGCAGTTTGGACAAACGATTCTTAAATTTTCAATTCGATTGTCGTTATTTACACCATTTATGTGGTCTAGAATCATTGGAAGTGGTTTTCCATTCCATAGTTCAGTTTGCCCACAAATTTCACAAGTTGGTTGTTTTAAACCTTCTTTGTAAAGCCTTCTTTTTATATTAGTTCTTGAAGAATCAGAATCTTCAACTAAGTAACTTTCAATTGGTTTTTTATTATTAAATTCTTTGTTTTTTGATTGAAAATGTGTTATTGATAAATCATGAATTTTAATATATTTATAAAGTGTGTGCCTGTTAGCGCCATTTGTTGAAAGTCCTATTAATTTTATAAGTTCTTTGTAACTTGTTGCTTTTGCAACTAAGGGTTCAAGAAACTCTTTTGAATACATCATAATTTGCACCTCTTATTTAGTTTGTATGTGCATCGTAACACAGTGCAAATTAAAAATCAATAACACATGGGCGCGAAAATTTCGGTTCAAATCCGAATTCGCAGATATGGCTATTGTTATCGGTACTTGTCCATTGTACACAAAGAGAACCGTTGTTGAAGGTTTGAAAGTGACTCGCAACAAAACGCTGGAACTTTCAATTTTCTGCTTTATTACTCAAGTGAGTAACCCATTCTGTTAAAATGGTGTAGTCAGGAGCGTTACCTGAAGGCAGAGTATGTCTAAATTTAAGAACAGAAAAAGAGAATATATCCGCTGTAGTTGTGATTGCGGACATGTTTATTTCTTAGGTTCACACATGTTTCGTGTACGCCCGAAGATTACTGAAGAAAGAAAAATTATTTGCGGCGGATGCTTGCATAACGTAGAAAATGCTTCTGATATATACAGATTCTTTCATTCACAGGAAGTTGAGAAGACATTGCTATGAAAAATGTAGAGTTGGCTAAAGATATAATAGCACTGTTGAATGAGTGTTTAGAAAAAGATAGACCAGCGGTTGCCGCGCTTATAGCAAATAGAGTTCCTTGTAATCAAGAACTTGCTGACCATCCTACGGTTCAGGCTGGAGCACAACATGGAGGATTTCATGTCGGAATGCTTGGAATTCTCAACGGACTGTGTGGAACGCTAGAAAATGGTTCTGGATTAATTACCGCCAGATTTGATGGAGACAATGAAAAAGGCTTTGATTTGGTAAGGTTTGAATTAACTTAATGCAGAACGTCCATCCAGATTATTTGTGGGATTTTATAGAGCAGAATGATTTAACTCATATTCTCTATGAATCTATTTTACATATAGAAGATACTTTTGGCAAAGATACAAGAGTCTCTTTGGAAATTGATACTTTTAATCTTGAATATATACAGTTAAGATTAACTATTCTAACACCTTTTGATGTAGATGAGTCTCGCGCTTGTTTGAAAGCATTAGATAAATGGTGGTTTCGTAATTGTTACAGAGTAAATGGTAAAATGACCATAAATATGGGTTATGTTTAGCATAATCAAGAAATTAAAGCCGCTTTAGTTCAGTGGAAGAACGTTCGCTCGATAAGCGATATGTCGTAAGTTCAATTCTTACAGGCGGCATAGTAGATAAGATTAGATTCAAGATTCAAGAGTCAAAGATATTTATAAATTAATATAAAAGGAAAATATGTCAACAACTTATAGACAAGATGCGGATTTTTTAGAAGCAATTATCTCGCAAAATTTACTGGAAAAAGCAATAGCGTGGATTAAAAGTAACTTGGAACCTCACGATGTATTTGACGAAGACCAATTAAGAATCTGGGCGGAAGATTACGGATACGACATGGTGGATGAGTATTAAATGAGAGTATATTTTGGTGAAGGATATTACTGGTGCAGACATCTAAAGGATGACCAGTGGAGAGTCGTATTGATAGCGAAAGATGATGGAAATCTTAAAGTATGGAGTTTTCTTCAGCCTAACCCTATAAATCTAGAAGATTTAGAAACAAGTGAATATGAGTGGATTGAGTTAGATTTTCCCGAAGATTAAATATGAAAACTAGAAAAATTGGAATAGATGTTGGCGGCGTTATTATGGCCAACCACAATAAAAGCGAAGACACAAGCTTTTTCGGTGCAAATTATCTTCAAAGTGAGGCTGAAGAAGGGGCATTTGAAGGAATTAAGACCTTAATTGATTATTATGGCGCGGAAAACGTTTTTATTGTTTCAAAGTGTGGAACAAACACACAAAGAAAAACAATGGAATGGTTAGGGTATTTAGATTTTTATGACGCCACCGGGTTCAGAATTGAAAATATTTATTTTTGTAAGAAAAGAAAAGACAAAGCCCTAATATGTAAGAATTTAGAAATCACTGATTTTGTGGACGATAGATTAGAAGTTTTATCTTACATGAATTCTGTGGATAATGTTTATCTTTTTAATCCGCAATTAGAAGAGATGAATCAGTTTTCTGAGGCTTGCGGTCATTACACAGTTGTTTGGAACTGGGAAGAATTAATGTCTGTGTTTAACGCAGAGTGGCGCAGAGATTTTCGCGGTGCATTAGGAACAAATGATGGTACGTTTCCAAACGACCTTAAAGTAACTGACACAGTAGATATGTACGATGCTTGTATTCCAAAAGAAAAGGTAAGCTTTGAGTGGATTGATTGTAGATATATTAGAGAAGACAATGAAGAAAAATAAAGGAAAGTTCAAGCTTTGTGATGCCTATTAGTAAAATTTACTAATAGGAGAATCACAAAAATGAGTAGAAGTTATAGAAAAGTTCCAGTTAAAAACTGGGCAAATGTCGGAAGCATGAAAGATTGGCGGTCAAGCTATAATAGAGTACATCGCCATAATCAGAAACAACTTATCAGAAAACATCTCACGGAAGATTCATGGGAAGATTTTATTCCACGAGTTATTTTAGATGACAGTAATGTTTATGATTCCCCACTTGATGGTGGGTCTGGTTGGTGGAATAAGCCTTGTGAAGAAGAAAGTTATGACCCGTATGACAAGGAATACAGTAAAACTTGGCGAACTGTAGAAGAGTGGAAGAAAATCTTTAGAAAATGAAAAAGTCACATTTGGAACTAATTGTGGGAATTTTGTTTGTTATAGCCATAGTTTGCATTTTGTTGAATTCTGCGAAATAAATATATGCGTAATCTGGAAGAAAAAATGAAACTAAAAGATTATGAATTTCGTGATTATAAATTCAGTTCCAAGGCGTCAAAACGTTGTAGAAGAAAAATGCGGAAAGCTGCAAAATTTGAAAAATATAAGAATAAATGGCTTGACAGTTCCTTAGATTCTGAGTAAACTAGAAAAGTCAGAAAACGCTTCCTTAAGATAATAGTAGTCTTGAACTCTCATAAGGTTTAAGCATCGGAGCGTAACCGATAGGAAGCATTTGCCTCTTAAGCTTTAAAGTGACAAGCATCGTGCTTCTTGACAAAATGTATTTATAAACATTATAATTTATTAATGAAGATTAATAAATTACTTTCAAAATATGACTGGACAAAGTTACAAGAACTGTATAATGCCGGAAACACCTATAGAGATTTAGAAAACATGTTTGGTGTAAATCCAAAAGAACTATCCGAAGCTTCAAAGTACGGTTTAATAGAAACCAGGAACAAAAGTCAAGCAGCAAAAAGAAGTACTTTCAAGAGAGTAGTAAGCGATGAAACCAGAAAAAAACTATCTGAATCTAGACTAAACTATTTGAGAAATAACCCTGACAAAGTTCCGTATTTGTTGAACCATTCTAGTAAAAAATCTTATCCAGAGAAGCTGTTTGAAAATGCATTAATTAGCTTTGGGATAAATGGTTATGTCTATAATTTTCAAAACGGAATTTATCAGTATGATTTTGCGTTTCCAGAATTAAAAATTGATGTGGAGATTGATGGTGGAACACACCAAACGGAAAAAGTAAAAGCTATTGACAAGCGAAGAGATGAATGGTCTAATAGCCAAGGCTGGAAAGTACTGAGATTTACGGCTAAAGAAGTTAAAGAGGACGTAGTACAATGTATAAATAAATTGCGCCCGTTGCTGGAGGGTCATAGCAGGTGACTTTTAATCACCGGACGAAGTTTCGATTACTTCCGGGCGCATTAACCGAGGAACGCGGGGCAGTACCGCGAAGAGGCATCAACATTAACAAAATACCTAGCTTAGATATTTAACATGCAAAAGTACAGAGTAAAGATTTATTTTGGTAAAAAAATAATTTATAACAAGGTTCATCTTTTTAACAGTAAAGCTGTTGCGGAAACATGGGCACTTTGTATGGTGGAAAAATTAAAAGGTAATGGTTATGATATTACTACTGTAAAATAAGTAAGAACTTTAATAGTAGCAATTTTTTGTTCTTGTTTATCTTCTTTTGACAACAAAACCGCTTGACTAACTAGAAAGAAACTGATAGACTTTAATTTATGAAAAATCAAATCAAAGTCTTGTTTAATAAACAAACTGATGAAAATAAATGGCTTTTAATTAAGTCTATTGGTCTGTTTATCTTTTTAATTGAGTCTCATATGCTTTACGCTTATTTTGTAGATTCAAATTTGGCTAGAGCAATCGAACTTTTGTATTTTGAGTTTACAGCTTTGTGGAGTCTGACAGTTCTGCTATTTGACTTTAATCCGCGAATTTATGAAAGTGTGGTGGAGCAATGTTAATAGATATTATTTTTATAGTTCTGGTTATTTTAATTTTTTGGGCAATCATTGCTAGATTAAAGTTTCTTCGTAAAGAAGTTGAAAAACAAACATTCATGGAAGAAACGCCAATTACTGTATTCTTTAGCACTAAAGAATACACAGAAGAATACTATACTTTAGATGACTTTGATTTTCTCCAAGAATGGTTATATAAAAAGGCTCAATTGGGTGAAGCCGCGAATATAAAAATAGTGCTAGAAGAAAATGCTGGTTTTCATAAAGATAATGTATGAAAATTGAATTGGATAATGAATTAGAAGAATGGGGTTATTGGTATTGCCCACATCCTGATTGTGAAGATGGAAGAAAATACCAAGACCCTGAATCAATTTTTACCACTTGTTGCGATAAAGGGCATGTTGTAAATTTGATTGGATTTATTGGAAACTCTGATAATTTCAGGGTAGGTTTGGAAGAATAAAATTTACGCGCCTATAGCTCAAATGGAAGAGCACATTCCTTCTAAGAATGGTGTTACAGGTTCGAGTCCTGTTAGGCGTATTCAAAATGATAGAATATAAAAAAGAAATAAAACTAGCTAAATCGCTTATATGTGGAGGGTATCTATGGTTTTTTGATAGTGAGCATCCTATGAGGCATAGTTCAGGGCATGTTTTGTATCACAGACATGTGGCAGCAATGAGAGAAGGTCGTTGGTTAAGCTCAAAAGAACTTGTTCACCATATAGATGAAAATAAACTAAACAATGCTCCTGAAAATTTACAAATAGTTGACTGTGCTACACATAATAAACTTCATGGCAAACTGAAAAATGTTGAAATAGTATGTAAAAACTGTGGAGAAAAGTTTAAACCAAGTAAATCCATAAAACTTTATTGTAGAGATTGTTCAAAAATAAATAAAATTACAAGAAGGCTAAAATATGTTCCTTCCTACGAAGAACTTTTTGCACTAGCCAACAAAATGCCGATGACCGAAATTGGTAAGTTATATGGAGTTTCTGACAATGGTATAAGGAAGTGGTTTAAGAAGTATGGTATAGATACTAAAAGGGGTCGTGGTTTTTGGCATGTTGATTAAATTTATCAAGTAATTACTACGCCAATCATGAAATTTAATTATAGGCGATAATATTGCAGCATCCGCAATAGTTTGGTTTCTAGGATTTTGTGCAATATGTTTATTTGTTGGCGGAATTCTTTTTGTACTAGGTATAAATGTTATTGCATGTCTTATTAAACATGTTTCAATAATTGTAAATTAGTTATGACTGAAGAAAGATTTCATGATTTTGGGTGTGACATTAAAGAGCCACATTGCTATGCATCTGATTGTGTAAGCAGACTTTGCGATTGTGCGGATTGTAGATGTGTAAGTGGTGAAGAATGTATTTATTACTGTAGTTCTAACAGTTGCAGATGTCATGATGCAGAAGGTTAAGTATTTTCCCTTATAGTTTAATTAGTAAAACCACGAGCTTTGACCTCGTAGAATCCTGAGCATAACGGGATGAGGGAGTATGAAATTAATTGCTGTACTGGTATTGCTAGGCTTATTATTTCTCTTTTTATTAGGTAATTCCATTAGCGGAATTTTATCTATTTTCATATCATGAAATTATTTTTATGTGCAAATTGTTCTGATGTTCTGAAAATGACTAAGGTAGATTGGCGATTTTGTCAGTGCAGAGAAAGTTCCGCAAGATATTTAGCAGATGGTGATTTTGCGGAAATATCAGGTAAAGCAATTCCAATAGGCATTACGAACAAAAGTATAATAAAAGCTGTAGCTCACAGAAATTTTGGCGGAACTGACTTTAGTAAGTTAGATTTAGAAGCTTTTGTTTTTTCATCAAATTATTACAAAATTAAAAAAGTTTAGTTATGAAAATAAAACCATTAAAAGGCTGGGTTATTACTTTGTCCAATAAAAATGGACATTATTACAACAATTCTACTGTAGCTTTGTGTGGGAAGAAATTACCTGAAGGATTTTTCAATGTGGAAAGTAGTATTGATAGGCGTTTAGCCTGTGTAAAATGTGAAGCCTCCTTAAGTATAAACAGACAAAAAAATAAATAAATGCTTATTTTACAACAAGTTTTTTACGAAACTCCTGAATTTTGGCTGGCTATTGCCGGAATAGCTGGTGTCCTATTAATTATTTGGTTCATCTACAACGCTTTAAAAAAATATTAAAATATTATGTTGTTTAGGCATAAAATTTATTAACAGTATAAAATTAAATGGTAACTGTATTAAACACATCAATTATAACAAATTTCGGAACATTTTTATATGTTCCTAAATCATTGGATGAAATTAAACTTATTATTAAAGAGGAAGAAGTCCAATCAGCAATAGGACATCAAGCAACGGCTCAAATTCTGACTGAACTTTTAGAAATTCCTGTAGAAATGAACAGAATTGAGTATGTTCAAAATACAGGCGATGTTGCTATAGTGTTTAAGTTGAGGACAAGAGTAGCAGAAGGTAAAATTCTCACTCGTGAAGAGATTGAAGAAATCGGATATGACTTCGGTTTGTTAACTAAAATAAACTAGCCTGTCTGAAGTTTGCACTAGGCCACGAACCTAGCCCTAAAAGCAAAATGGAAAAAATAAAAAGGTTAGGGGTTCGATTCCTCCAGACAGGTCTATAAATAAAATCCGCAAGTCAAAAAATAAGGTTTGCGGATTTCTTGTTTTTGTGGTATAAGATTCTTATGTATTACATCGTAAAATTTAACGGAAATTTGCAAATTAACATGTATAGAACGCTTGAGATTGCTCAAGCCGACAGAAATGTTGAACTTCTTCATTGGAATGGTTATAAGGATTATAATTCCGCAAATGAACATCTGAACTACTTTCTGAACAATAAAGAACTGAATGAGTTACAAATTTCAAGCGCATGATGGCGGAAGGTCTAAAACCAAATATGTCAATGAGCAGAACGATTGTTCTGTTGTCGCTCTTTCTACCGTAACTGGTTATGGTTATAATTGGGCATATCAAAAACTTTATAGTTGTGGAAGAAAACCGCATAAAGCGTTTGATACTTCTAAGTTTGTAACTCTTAATGTGCCAGCGTACACTATATCAAAACATGATTTTCCTGTTGCTAAAAATAGTAGCTTCGTAACAATAGAAAGTCTGGCTTTATCTTGGACAAAAGGTAAATACGTAGTGTCTATTTCTGGACATGTTTTTGCTATGATTTCAGGTGTAGTTTATGATGAATTACTAAGAAATCCACAGACTAGAGTATATCGTGCTTGGAAATTTACAAAGGTATAAATAACATGAAAATTCCGCAAAATATTAGAGGGTAATGTAAAAATTAAATGGGTCGTCCACCTAAGTATAAATGTAAAGAAGATTATTTTGATATTATTGAAACAGATAGTCAAGCCTATATACTTGGTTTTATTTGGGCAGATGGGAGTTTGAGTAAAAGAACTGGATTAAGTATAGTAATTGGGCGCAAAGATATTGAAATTATAGAATTTATTAAAAACCAAATGCAGACAAATGTGCCATTTAGATTCATAAAAGATGGGAAATATGTTGGACTTCATATAAATAGAATTAAAATTTATCAATCTCTTGTTAAATTAGGATTAGGGAAGAATAGGAGTCAAAATAACGTTCCTATTCCAAATATCAAGTTAGATTTAATGCCTCATTTCCTTAGAGGATTTTTTGATGGTGATGGAAGTATTTGGAAAGCAGAAGGTTATAGAGTCGGCTTCACTAAAGGTTATAATTTCTTATCGTGGATAAAAGAACGTCTCTTGGAGTATGGCATCACATCAGGTAATATCCGAATGAGGCGTAAGAATAATCCTAATGGCTGCTCAATGGATATAACAGGACGTAAAAATATAGAAAAGCTTTACAGTCTTTTATATACAGATTCAAAGTTTGCTTTGTATAGAAAAGAAAAATTATTTATAGCCGCAAAAGAATACTATAAAAAATTAGATGAAGAAAATTGGAGATTAAATGGTGTGGGAAGCTCTATAAAAGAGCTTTTAGATTCTGGTTTGTATTCTACTGAAATATCTAGAATACTGCACATGAATTTCAATTCTGTGAGAAGAATAGCTGATATTGTAAGAAAAGAAGGTTATGAAAGAAATATTACTAAAGCTAGCTAGCCCAGTAAAAGCAAATGGTGGAAAACTATTTCTTGTTGGTGGCGCAGTCAGGGATATGGTTTTAAATCTACCTATCAAAGATTATGATTGTGAGTGCTATAATCTAACAGAAGAAGAGTTGCTTAAGTTGCTTGATAATTTTGCAAAAGACAATGAATGTACAGTTTCTCTAGTTGGAGAATCGTTCAAGGTCTTTAAACTAAGAGATTTGACTGGATTTGAATTGGATGTAGCTTTACCCAGAACAGAAAAGAGTATAGGAAGAAAGCATACTGATTTTGAAGTTATTGCAAATCCATACTTAGATTACAGAATTTCAAGCAGACGCCGTGATTTCCGGCTAAATTCCATGCTATATAATCCGCTAACTGAAGAAATCATTGATATTTACGGCGGACAAGAAGATATTAAGGATAAAATAATCCGTGTAGTTGACCAAGAAACGTTTGTAGAGGATTCCCTTCGCGTTTTACGTGCAATGCAGTTTGCCGCGAGATTTAACTTTACGGTTCATCCTGAGACAGTTGAACTCTGTAGGTCAATTGATTTGTCGGATTTGCCAGCCGAAAGACTTTGGGGCGAGATTGAAAAATGGTTACTTTCCGCAAATCCTTCAGTTGGATTGAAATATTTTTTTGAATTAGGAATTTATAAACTGTTTCCTTTAGATGAAGGTATTCTTTCTGATGTAGAACTAACAGAAAGAATTATAAAGTCCGTAGGTTCCGCAATGGATTATGGTGTAAAAGAATATTTATGTAATAGGCAAGAAAAACTTGCAGTTCAATTACTGCTTTTGTCCAACTTCTTCTGGAATGTTGCGGACTTTGAAAAGTTCTTAAATATTCTTGGCCTGTATACTTGGGAAGGGTACAATGTTAGAAAGAAAGTCATTGATATTCTGATGAATGCGGACGAAACACCATCTTCCTATTCTGAAATCAGAAAGGCATCCACGAAATACGATGTGGGTTTATATTGCGTATTCAAAATGCAAGAAGCCTCCACGAATATAAAACAAGAACAGTATTTTTGTAATTTGGAATCCACTTATAATAACGCAAAAAAATTAAATTGTCTTCATAGCCCACTTCCCGCTTTACTTTTGGGTAGACATGTTTTAGAATTAGGTGTGGCTCAAGGAAAAAGAATTGGCGAAATTTGTAAGTACGTTTATGAGGCACAGTTAGATGGAAGAGTAAGCACAGTAGAGGAAGCTATCGCGGAAGCAAAGAAATACCTATGAAAAGTTACCCATCAATCTTAGGAAGTACAGGTCAAAATTTTACTGAATTTGATAGTTTTGTATTTGATAAAGCTGATGGTTCTAATTTAAGATTTGAATTTTCCAAAAAACAAGGCTGATACAAATTTGGCACAAGAAACAGGTTATTTGATGAGTCAGATGAAGTCTTTGGCGGCGCAATTTCATTATTTTTATGCGAACTTGGAAATGATTTGAATGTAGTTATTAGAAATAATAGAATACAACATCTGACAATTTATGCAGAATTTTGCGGAAAAAATAGCTTTGCCGGAAACCATGACCCAAATGACGAAAAACATCTTTATTTATTTGATGCCGCAGTTGACAAAAAAGGTCTTGTAGAACCAAGAGAATTCCTTTCACTGTTCGGTGATTGTCAAACAGTTAAATTTCTTGGAAAACATAAATGGACAAAATCTTTTGTGGAAAAAGTACGTAACAATGAACTTGAAGGTGTAACTTTTGAAGGTGTTGTTGGTAAAGCTAAAGGAAAAGGCAATACTATCTTGATGCGCAAAGCCAAAACTCAGGCTTGGATAGATAAGGTAAGAGCTTCATACGAACCAAAAATTGCGGAAAGTTTAATTAACAGTTAAAGGAATAATAATGAATATAGAAAAAGCACAACAATTTCTAGATGAACTTTACAATGAAAAAGATAAGAACATGTCCGCGATGGATTTTCCAGAAGAAAATGAAGAGCCTAGATGGGTTTCTGTTCCAATGTATGAGGTTTGGGAAGAAGAGGATTTAGAAAGGGCTTTGGCGGATGATTGTAGGTATTATTCATCGTTTAAGGAAGCTGTGGAAGATTCACAAAAAGGACATGATAGATTTACCGTTGTTGGAATTTATGACCGTGAATCTCAACTTCCTGTAGCAATGGTAATGACTGGCGGCGTCTTTTTGATGGAAGGAACAACGTTTTGATAGTTTATAAAATCCGTAGAAAATCAGATGGTTTGTTTTCAATGGGCGGAACCACACCAAGATTTAAGAAGCTTGGAAAAATTTGGAAACAAAAGAACCATCTTACTAATCATCTGCAACAGGTCAGCCAAGCTTGGTATTTAGGTTGTGAAATTGTTACGTATGAGGTAACAGAGACAGAAAATTCCGCGATTAATTTACAAGATTATCTTGCAGAACTTAATGAGAAGAAAAGATTGGCGGAAGAAAAGCGCCAAAAATGCTGGCAAGAGGTTAATAGGCAGCTTAAACATAGTGCTTATCTGGAATTGAAGAAGGAATTTGAAAATGTCTGATGCAATTACACCACGAATGTTAAATGAGATGTTTGAATTTGCGGAAAAATTAAGTAGGCAAGAAAAGAAACACATAATTATGCTTAAGTCGGAAGTCAGGCATTTTTATGGTGAAGAAGTATTAGAAAAATACTTGGAAAATCCTGTAAAATATCCTTTAACACCAGATAAAATCAAAAAGCACTTGACATAAAGAGAAAAGTTTAGTAAAATATAAAATGCAGTGCTAATTTATGTAGTAAAATGGAAACCTTGTAAGTTTCTCAACTCGGCGCAAGTCCGAGGCGCTGCTTATTGCCAAGCCAGTCGCGTTAATTCAGTAGCAGAAACCGAGCATTACAAGCTCGTTGTCGAGGGTGCAAGTCCTTCACGCGGCATTATGACATTTGACGAACTTCATAGATTAGTTAGGTTGGCTTCCAATGGTTGTTATGTCAGATATTGGCTGAATTGGAACTATCCTCAAGAAACTAATATCTTTGTAGTAAGTTTCATAGATATAGATAACAATGGTAAAGCTGTTTCCGCGAAGATGTATGAACCAGATTTACCAGAATTTATAGCTAAGTGGGATTTGGGCGGGATAGTTCATTACGTTTTTGAGAAAGAAAAATAAGTCGTGTATGAAACAAGGTGTTTCCGCTGCCTGTAAAGCAGCCGCTTTTATAAGCATGCTCAGTTCAATTCTGGGACACGGCATATGAAATGGTATATGTGGATATTCGGTTTTCTGTTAGCTTTGTGGGGAACCGTAATTTTTAAATATGGTATTGCACAACATGCTGTAACAGTTACTACAGTTCATGCTTTTGCTGCGGGAAGCGTGTTTATTATACTTGGCGGAGTGGCTATTATTGCAGGGCTTCTAGTTCACAAAATCGAAAAGAAAAAACATGAAAAACAAGATTCCATTTAGATTTAAACTTGCTATGAGCTTAGAAAATCTAGCTCATACTTTGCGGGCAGTATCATTCAAAACAACCGCAAGAATTTATATCAGAAATTGGTTTAGCAGAATGGGTTTTAAAACTATTTCCCCGCCAGATATTTCTACTTGGAAAGTTATTCGAGGATTTCCAGTAAAAGTTAGATAAGATTGGTTTTAGGATGGTTGGTGTCAATTGGTCAACATTTAAGCCTGTCCAGCTTAAGCTGCGAGTTCGAGTCTCGTACCATCCGCTTTAACTTATGACTTATTTCATGTCTTCTATTCTACTGATAGCTGCAATTCTTGTTAGCAGTTCACTTTATGGTTAATTGCAACTATTGTCTTGCTTTTAGCTAGCTTAAGTGGTAAAATTTAGGGGAAAAAGAAATGATGTAGAAGAAAGAAACTAAAGAAATGAAATTGTTAAAAAAGAAAGTGTTGCTTCTCAATAACACATATGAAGCTTTGGCTATTATGCCAGTTAAAAAAGTTCTCAAAAAGTTAATGTCGGGCAGCACTTCTTTGCATGTATTAGAATATTATGAAGAAGTGGTTGAGACACCTAACCATACAGTAAAAATTCCATCTGTAGTTAGATTGACTTACCACTTAAATCTGAAGAAAAATGTTAAGTCTCAAGCTGGTAAGAAAGCTAAGATTTTTGCCCGCGATAGCTATAAATGTTTCTATTGCGGATATGCAGGAACTAATCTAGATTTAACACTAGACCACATTATTCCAAAATCAGTAGGTGGGGATTCATCTGCGAATAACCTTATCACTGCTTGTAAAAAATGTAACTCTGCTAAAAATGACCAGTCAATTGAGGAATTTGGATTTACTGTTCCGAAAGCTTTACTACACAGTAATATCAATTTTGCTATGTTGGTTTCTTCCGCAAAACAAAATCCTCAATGGAAAAAGTATTTATATAACTAATGGTTCAGTGGGCTAGAGATATAATTGAAAGTAAATCATTACTAATTGATACAGAAACAACTGGTGGTAGCTTTGAAGACGAAGTTATAGATATAGCTATCATAGATATTTCCTCATTAGAAGTTGTTTATGAAAGTTTATTTAAGCCCACCAGATACATAAATTTTCACGCAGAACAAGTTCATGGAATAAATAACCAAATGCTAAGAAATGCCTCATTTTTTGAAGATGCGGCAGAAAACATTAGTAAAATAATAAATGAGCAGAGAATATTAGCTTATAACGCTGCTTTTGATAAAAGACTTATTGAGCAGACATATAATAAGTATTCTCTTGAAATTCCTGATTGCACTTGGGAATGTCTTATGGTACAATGTACAAAGTTGTTTGGAAAGCAACTTAAGCTTTCCAAAATTTGCGAAATTTTAAATATAGAAAAAGGAACTCATAGAGCGCGAACTGACGCTTTAGCAGCAGCAAAAGTAATTCACAGAATCGCGGAAAATTATAATGGAAATTTTAGTTAAAGGAAATTTAGACCACAAAGCTTACGATGAGGCTGAAGAAAAATTAAGTAGAATTCTTGAGTATCAACATAGAACAAATTTCAAGAATTTCATTCTTAAAGGCTTGCAGCAAGAATTTATGTCTTCGCTAGGTAAAAATCCACAAGCTGACAAAGAATTATTGGACTTAATTAATGATATTTCAGAAATGAACCATAATGGTGTTTTACAGTTTGGAATTCTGAAAGAAGAGTTAATTTTAAATTTTATGAGGGAACAGGCACAATATGACGCAGAAACAAGCTTGGTTCAATAATTTACTTGGGTTAGCAGTAGTATCAATATTTAGTATACTTGTTTGGGTAACTTATAATAAGGTAGGCTGGGAAGTTGCCGTGAATTTTGCATTTCTCTATTTACTGTTTATTATGTCTTTGGAATCTAAGCAGACTTCTCAAACAATAAATGCACCCCAAAAACAAGAGATGGTTCCACAAACTCTTATAGTAACTACTATAAATGAAATAGATTTTGAAACAACGCCTTTAACATTTCAGGAAAATGCGTTGCTAGAAATGATTAAAGAGAATAACTTTGTAAATGTTGAATCAGCATATTTAGTAAAGTCAAGTTTCATTAATGCAAGATTAAAAGATAAAAAAATAAATGTGGGAAACTTACCATCACATTTAATTCCAAAGTTAATAGAAAAAGCTGAAAAAGAAGCAAAGTCAGAAGAAGTTACACAATTCGATAATATTGAAAACATTTTTGAAAACTAACCATGAAATTACCGAATGCGGTTGAAAGTGAAAAAGTTCTAATAAATAAACTCTTAAAGAAAGATAAGGATGCACTAGAAAATTTAATAGACCACGAAAAAGATATTTTCTTTGATAGCTGTCATGAGGTAATTTTTGAAAAAATTCTTTCCGATATACATTCCGCAACTGACTATGACCTACTTTCTATTTCTGGTTTCTTGGAAAATAATAAGCATTTTAAGGATGCTGGCGGGATGTCTTATCTTAATTCCATTTATAAAGACTATGACTATAGTTTCAAGACTCACTTTGACATTGTAAGGGAGAAGTTCTTTTTGCGGTCTAAGATGGAAATCGCCGCAAACATAAATCTTTCTATTATAAATGACAAGCCTGACGTTAGAAAGCAGATTGAGAAATACGAGTTTGAATTATTTGAACTGAATCGAAAGTTTGCTAGTAACAAAGGCAATCTAGAACTTGCGGATAAAATTTCAGATTCCGCACTTTTGAGACTTGACCATGTAATGAATTCTACAACTAAATATCTAGGATTACCTTCAGGATTTGAAGACCTAGATGAAATGTTGCAGGGATTCCAGCCTACAGATTTGAATATTGTTGCTGCAAGGTCGTCAGCCGGAAAAACAGCGCTTTACTGCTCCATTGTGGATAATCTATTAGTATCCGGAAACAAGTTCCATATATTAGTGTTTTCTTTGGAAATGTCAAAAGAACAACTTATTTATAGGTTGATTTCTAGCATAGGACATATTCCACTTCAAAATATCCGAAAGGGTAAAATGACAGAAGACCAGTGGGCTAGAGCTTTATATGCTTTAGATATTATCAAACAATCCAACCTATACATAGACGACACCCCAGGATTAAACATATTACAAATTCAAGCCAAAATTACAAGCCATATAATGAAGTATGGACAAGTAGGTTTGGTTGTGGTAGATTACTTACAGTTGTTAAGCCCTGTGAAGGCTTCGGACAATCGTGCGGTTGATGTAGGTCAAATGAGCAGAGGCTTAAAATTGATTGCTAAGAGCCTGAATGTATCCATGCTTGCGTTATCACAACTTTCCAGAAAACCTGACAGTAGATTAGACCATAAACCGATACTATCAGATTTGAAAGAATCATCGTCGCTTGAACAGGATGCGGACAGTGTTATATTTATCTACCGCGAAGAACTTTATGCGCCGACAATAGAAAATAGATGTGTTGCGGAGATAATCGTTGCCAAGCAGAGAAACGGGCCAATAGGTTCCGTGTATACTGCTTTCATAAAAGAACTTACTAAATTCATGAATGTGAAATTTTAACATGTTATTAGAAATAAATTCAAAATTACTTTCAACTGCGTTAAAGATTGCCTCTAAAATCACTTTAACCAAAGACACACCTACGTTAGCTACTCAGTGTGTAATGTTAGAGGCTGACGAAAAAAATCTAACAATTTCCGCCACCAACTTAAAAGTGAGTTATTCAAACAAAATAGAGTGTTCTATCTCGAAACCCGGAAAAACACTTGTAAATGCGGCAAAACTGATTAGCTTAGTTGGCACTTATAAAAATGAAGATTTGGTACTTAAAACAAATCCAAAGGGTGTTTTAAGTGTTGTTTGCGGAAAGTCAGAACATAAATTTAATCCAACTCCAGTTGAGAACTTTCCTAAGTTGGAAGCTGTAGGAAACACTCCATTTAACATTCCTACAGCTATCTTTGCGGAAATGCTAAGAAGAACTTCCTATGTAGTTACAGAATTGGAAGCCAGACCAAACCTTGAGGGAATTAGTATTGAACTTGACAAGAATATCTTCAGAATGATGTCTTCCGATTCTCTGAGAATTGCTAAAGTTGAATATACAAATAAAGAAAACTACCTTGTTAATTTTAGACAAACTATTCCTAGAATTACTTTACCAGAACTGGTTTCAATTCTTCCTTTCGGTGACGTTTTATATTTTGGCGGAGATGATTCAAAGATATTTTTCAAATGTGGGACAGCCTCTATATCGTCCACGCTACTAGCACAAGACTACCCAAGCATTTCTTCTATATTGAACTTAGATGGTTATACATCAATAGAAATTAGCAGAGAAAAACTACTTTCATCTTTAAGTAGAACTGCAATTCTTTCTGATAAGAAATCTCTCATCAATGAATTCGTATTTTCGCGGAAAGAATTGACCTTAAAAGTAGAAGACGATGAAAGCAGTGCAAGTGAGGTAATAGAGGTAGATTGTCCTGAAGAGTTCTCTGTAGGCTTTAAGATTAAACAAGTTACAGAATTCCTATCTTCAATTAGTTCAGAAAAGGTTAATTTTCATTTTGATGACAAAAAGAATCGGTTTTACTTGACAGAACCACATCAAGTGTTGAATAATGTCTACTTGTTACCGCCGATTAAAATTCAGTAAAGGAGAATCCAATGTCAAAACATAAAAGCAAACCTAATCTAGTAATTCTGATTGATGGTCTGAACCCTAAAGATAGGTTCAGTGTATTTGAGCAAGAAATCAATGAGTTTATTCGCATTGTGAATCATTCTTTACCGAAAAAGAATTCCGTAATAGTATATAACAAAAATTATCATACTAATTACGACCAGCCAAATTACATCGCGGAAATCCCTGAAGTGTCTTTCTATGATGTAATTACGGATGTTCTGAAAGACAATCTAAATTTGATTAAAACTTCACGGACTGTTGTGAACATTATTCATAACAACGAAGACTTCCTTGACTTTGACAACAAGGATTTTTTGAATACCAAGTTCCTGCCATTACTCGGTAAAACAGTTCAGTTGAATGTTTTTACAAATTATGCAGCGAATTTAGGAAAAGGTCTTGACTTCGGTGTGATGCCTGATGTATATTCCCCAATGTCAGCGGGAATTCAAACGTTGATTTCTCGGATGACAACTAAAACTTTGAACTTTTTGAAAGGGAAAACAAATGCCAGAGAATAAACTCATCAGTTACATAAAAGATTATAATGGCGCTATTCACGCTACGTTGGTTGCAATTGCGCCGGATAAGGTTGGTGTTACAATTCGCCGTCCTTCAGATAGTGTGGACAAACATCATTCGGTTTGTATTGCCACAGGTCGCGCCTATCTTGGTGAAGCACCAAAACTTCCTAATCGTAGGATTATGGTCAAACCTAGTAAGCGAGCAAAAATCCGTCAAGTTGCTTTGTCTGAGCTTGTGGATTCTGAATTTCTTAGTTTGAGAAATCGAGCAGAAAAGTACTTTGTTTCTCAAGTAAAGTGAGCACAACAAACAACTGAAAAGTTAGGCGGTGAAATGCCGCCTTTAATTTTATGTCTATCCCTTATCGTTGTAGAATATTCTTTCATAGATGGTCTTCATGGAAAGAGAAGTATTGGTACGACATGTCACAGTATGATTTTCCTGAGTACAGACAAGATAAGATTTGTGAACTCTGCGGAAAAATAAAAACTCGCTCTGTCTAAAATGTTCTTGCTTTTTCATATACAATGTTATATAATTAGGGTATGAAAGAAAAGGTATCAAGAAATATTTTAGATGTTGATGATAGTTTAATAAAGAGATTTTGGGAAAAAGTTGATAAATCTCCGGGACAAGGAGCGAACGGAGATTGTTGGGAATGGATTTCTCAGTCAAAAGATTCATATCAACGAATAAGTTATAAGAACCAGCTAATTTACGTTCATAGGTTATCATTCTTTTTACACCACGGTAAGTGGGCTAATCCTATGACCTGTCACACATGCGACAATCCTAGATGTGTAAATCCAACTCATTTATTTGAAGGAACTAATTTAGATAATGTAAAAGATATGGTAGCTAAAAAACGCCATACTTTAGGTTCCAAAAATAACTGGGCTACAATTACAGAAAAAGATGTTGAAAAAATTTTGAGTGCTAGGATGACCGAATTGTCAGCAACAGAAATAGCTAAAAATTTAAACTTAAGTAGTTCTCTTGTAGAACCAATTATTTATGGTGAGAATTGGAAACATGTAAAACGTCCGGATGGTATTAGTAACATCAATCTTAAGAGTAGAATACTAAATGACAACCAACTGATTCAAGCTATCACGGAAAAAATAACAACTAATGTGTCCTACAAAGAGTTAGGAAAGAAATTTGGACTGTCAAGTGGCAATATGCGATACAATGTAAGAAAATTTGCTGACTTAGTTCCTGGTGCGTCAGATTGGCTAAACATAGAACGCGGAAGCAAACTTAATAAATTTGATGTTATGGTTATTAAAACTATGCTAAATACACACAGCATTAAACAAATATCCGCTATATTTGACGTGGCAGTCGGAACAGTTCAGGATATTAAAAAAGGCTGGCGCTGGAAAACCGTGTAGTATTATAAATATAATGAAATCAATAATAAAAAGTTTAATAGCTCAAAAATTGACCACAGCGCAGATTGCAGAAAAACTGAATACTACTGTTTGGCAGATACGAAAGGTGCGGAAAGAATTAAGTTTAGAAAATACTAATAATACTCAAAAGTTAGTTACAAAAGACTTGAAGATTGCCCATTCTCTTAGTAGGAAAAAATTTCCTAGAACTATAATTTTAACTGCATGGGAAATTCGTTGTGGAATCAGCGAAGAGTATCTGGATATTCTTAATCAAATCAAAGTTCAATATGACGCGGAGCTTTTCATTGTACCTCTATGGCCTGATGATTTAAAATACCTACCTGTAAAATTAAAACAATTTAATATACTTACCTCAGACCTTGAAATAAATAAAAATTTGTTTTTTAAATATGTACCAACACATGGATTAGTGCAGAGTGTAATTTCGGGTTGGCGTGGTGCATTTCCTGACAAATCAGTAATTATTCCGGGACTTATCCGCGATATGATTACTGAGCCTTCGCATCATTTAGCTAAGCAGTTGATGAGTACTGGTTCAATCGGTAAACTTGACCCGACACTTACAAACTATTCTCATTTACAAGATTTAGAAGGCGCGGAACTTGCACAATTTAATAAAAGGTGGTCTTCTGTAACAAATAGAAGAAACGGAAAAATCTACGCTATCGCTCAAGAATACACAGTTCCTAGCGCGTTGATAGTTGACGTAATAGATAGTAAGACCTTTCTTTCGCGGTATATTTCAATGCCACAGACTGGTGTTGTGCATGACTTGAATTTGAAATATACTTCCGGGAAATCAAAACCAGAAATTGTCCAACCGGAAGCTTTAGTTATCGGGGATTCTCATGTTTGGCAGTTAGATGAAACAGCTTGGAAAGCTACATTTGAAATGATAGATTTCTACAAGCCTAAGTCTGTGGTTTTGCATGATTTCGCGGATATGGCTAGCTGTAATTATCATGAGGTAGCAGATGCGGCTGCGTTTAATGATGCACCCACAATTGAGACAGAAGCAAAATACACAAGAGAAAAGTTACTAGAAATTGTGGCAAAAGTTCCTAAAATCTATTATAATCACTCTAATCATGATGACTTTATCATTAAGTATCTGAAGAATGAGTCTAATTACAGATACAACCGTAACTACGCTATTTGTTTAGAACTTAGGGCTTGGCAAGTAAGAACCGGAAGACACCCGATTATCAAATTACTAGATTTGGATTCCATATCAAACTTAGAATTTGTTGCCTATGACGCAAATCATAAAATTGCCGGTGTGACAAATATTCATGGGCACCAGGATGTAAACGGAAGACGTGTGGGATTTAAAGGCTTAGTGCAGGTATTTAATAACGTAATGATGGGGCATGGTCATAACCCCCAATTCTTCAGGAATGGCGGCATGGTAGGAACAACAGGAAGTTTAGACCAAGGCTACAATAAAGGAATAGATGGTTGGTTGCATTGTAATGGACTAATTCACAGCGATAGTTCCAGCCAATTAGCTACAATAATTGGCAAAATCTGGAAAAAATGAAATTATTTAATCTCAAATGGAAAAATGCGGAAGCAATTAAAACTTCCGCATTTGATGCTTTTTGGACAATTATTATTTATTTTGGATTTAGGTTCTATTTCGGAAATGATTTAGAATTAATACCAACTATATTATTTGATGTCTCAGTAGTTATAATCATAGTTGCTTTTGTGTTTGTTGCGGGACTTACTGAATAGCTATACGCCAGCAAGATAGTTACTGCAAATTAATTCCATGCACTGACCTTCACTAAGCTTAGGTGACTGTTCGTTTTCTCTAAGAGTCTTTACAGCTAAATCAATAATTTCTCTTTGTGCTTTAGTGAGCTTAATCGCCCTAGCTGGCGCGGAATCTTCATCAAAATCTTGCGAAACATCTTGGCCACCTTCTTGCGGGACACCAGAATCTGTTATTTGAGTGTTCATACTTGCCAACAGAAGATTTATCTCAGCAGGGTCAAACGCCAAAGCTTTCCAGTCAATTTCTGCATCCCACTCATCTATGTCTTTAATATTTAAATTAAACTGTTCAAGATTGTATTTTGAATTATCAGAAAGACGATTATCCGCAATACCAAAACTCTTACCTCTAATCGCGGAAAAATCCACAAATAAAGCCGGAATTTGTTTATACCCTAAAGCTTTCGCGGCTAAAAATATACCATTTCCGGCAATTATGAAGTTATTTATTCTGTTGACAACAACCGGCTTTACGAAGCCGAACATTTTTAAAGATGCTTTTTTCTCTTCTAAATCCTTAGAATCGTGTTCTTTAGCGTTTTCCGGGTCTAGTGTTATAGAGTCAACATCTACAAGTTGATAGTCATTGTGTATTTTAAGTTCTTGCATTATTTCCCTTCAAATAGAAAAAGACGGATTTACCGTCTTTCCTATATTAAATTATATAACAGTCTTACTCTGCTTTTCTCTTGCGCAAAGGCGTAGAGCGTGTGTAAACACCCGGTCCAATAGCCGACATATCATCTTTCGCGGTAGCGTTCACTTTAAGGGGTTGGGCGCGGCCCTGACCAGCAACTGGTGCTCCAGGCTTGCTTTTTGCATAACGGTTAGTGGCAACTCCCTTCGGTACAGCAGAACCCGCCGTCACAGGGAAAGTTGGGTCATAAGCTGACACATTTCCCTCAACTGGTGTAGTTTTTGTGACTCGGTTAGTACCTAACCCGTCAGTAACGTTGTTGTAATTTGTGCTGGTTTTCAGCGACATTTTCTTCATTCCCATAATTTTCTATCTCCTATAGGTTATTAAAATCTCTTGAATATATTCATTTTCATTTTAAATTATATATCTTTAATGTTGTAAATGCAATAAGCCTATTGACTTGTAAAGATTTCAGAGTTATACTGTCAAAGTAAATTAAATTTTTGGAGGTTGACATATGACAATGCGGGACGCATAATTGAAGTAATAAACAAATATTTTAACAAGTACGGATTTCCGCGAATGGAAATTTGTACGAACATAATTCCTACCGATAACACAACACTCTTCATCTGTTCTGGAATGCAAGAGTTAAAATCAAAATTTCAAAATCCTGATAATTCTACTTACGCTTCTTTACAAAGTTGCATAAGAACTAATGACCTTGACGAAATAGGCGATGGTACACATTTGTCCAGTTTTGAGATGGTTGGTAATTTCTCTTTTGGCGGAATTAAATACGAAAAATCTTGTAAAATGTGGTTAGAGATTGTCCGAGAATTGGATGTTTTGCCTGACTATATAACGGTTCATCCGCAAAAAGAAGACCATAGGAAGATTTGGGAGAACTTGGGACAGGTAGTCAAAGATTCTGAAGATTGTGAGTGGTCTGACGGAAGTATAGGTGGATACTGTACTGAAATGTTTAAGAATGGTATAGAAATAGGCAATTTGGTAAACACAAATGATACTATGACAGATGTGGGATTTGGAATGGAGCGCATTCTTATGTTTATGGAACAAAAAGATAGAGTTGATTTAACTTCTGTTTTTCCGCAAAGCGATAATCCTATATTACGTGACCATCTGAGAACACTTTCTCTTTTGTGGACTAATAACGTGTTTTCTGGGAACAAAGGACGAAATTACATTACCAGATTACTTATTAGAAGATGCTTACTTGAATGTGAGTTAGAAAATTTCCGAAATTGGGAATTTTTTGATTGGTTTGCGGAAGAAAATGAGAAAAAGCAAAAATCATATAAAACCGCGAAAAGCAATATTATTAGACATAGAAATAAAGATTATAAATTTTGGCGGGATACATTCGGAATTTTACCAAAAGAACTAGACAAATTGAGGCAAGATTTTTTGTAATTTCACTTGATTTTCCGCGAAGTTTAGGTTAATATCTGTTTTCAATTTACCGAAGGGATTAGCTATGAAAATTAAAGATATTTCAAGTATTGAAGATGTTATTTATTTCCTAAATTCAGGCCATTTTGCAAAGTGGGATTATGTAGGTTCAGATACTTTTCCGCAAATATTTACTTGGAAAAGGGAAACTGTTTGTGCTACTATCTCATTGGCAAAACCACTAGACAGTGATAACTTATGGACATTTGAAGTTTCCGCCGCAAATAAAACCCCAGATACTTATAACTGGTCTTACGGACTTACAAAAGGTTTCGATAAAATAGATTATTCGCGGAATTTTTCTACAGAAATTTCCTTTGATGATTTCCGCCCAAAAGCTTTTAGCAAATGGCTAAAAACAGCGATAAAATTTTATAACTATGATAAGTCTTGTTGGGAATCCGAAAATAAGCTAAAAGAACAGCAAGAGCGTTTTGATGAACTGGTTAAAACTAAATATCCAGGTTCAGAAGGGCATTATACATCAGAAATGGATGATGATTACGGTGAACATTACTACACTCATCCGAAAGTTGGCTCATTCAAAGTAGATAGGCATCTGGAAATTTCTAGCTGTAAGATTTATGGTGAAGAAGCCCGCAAAGCCTTTAGGTTTTTGGCTTATGATGAAACAGGTTATTTTGTAAATGATGTTGTGGATGAGTAATGGAATTATTTGGTTCACAACTTATAAAGAAACTATTTCCTGATTTTAGGAATCCGCGAGATTTTGATTATGTGAGCAATGACATTCATGATTTTGCGGGACATTCTAATAAAGTTGAAAGATACTACATTCCTTGTACTCCAGATAGAGAAATGACAGCGAATGAAATCTATACCGTTAAAGTTTCACATGCTATTTATTCTATCAATTGGCAAAAACACATGCCGGATATTAGATTTTTGCAATTAAAGGGTTGTCAAGTAATTCCTATCTTTTTGGCGGAACTTAGAGAATTTTGGAAAAGTGTGCATACTGATAAAAAGTATTCTAGATTTGATTTTTCCGCGAAAGAAGATATTTTTGATGATAATTTAGGTAGGAAAGAGCCACATGATAATCTTCATTTGTTATTTACGGATGAGTTAGATTTTCCAAAATTTTCTGACGGTGCAATTCCTAATGAGGATAAATGGAATAAATTATCCGATGAAATGAAAAATAAGATTTGCATGGAAGAGGCTTATGTGATAGCATTGGAGCGGTTTTACGGTAAGTTTCCAATGCGGAAAGCTTACTGTAAGGCTCAAGAATTGTTAATTACAAGGCTTCATCCGTTATTCATTGCAGATTGGGCAATTCAAAATTGGAAAGAAATTTACACACCTAGAAAGGATTATTATGCTATTTACGAAAGAACTCATTGAAGAAAAAGTTGAAAACAATGACTATAGATATTTTGTTATTCTCAACAGCGGTGAAAGACTTTATGTTGGTGACAAAATCTATAGGTATAAAGACTATGAATCTGAGGTAAAACACGTTTACGAACAGTCTCACGGTGATGGGAATGAGCTAGAAATTGTTCTACATTTTCCGCTTCTGGGTGTTTATGTGATGATTTTAGGTACATACTCTTCATGGGATTCAAATACTTATGACAGTGTTCAGTTTGTGGAGCCATATGAATTCAAGGAAACTAGGTATCGGGCAATCAGAGGATAATATGAATTTTTCAGGAATTTGTTGGTATTGTCATTGGGGATGGTCTAAACCTGTTGCGGAAATTTATCTAGCCGCAGTAGAAAAATTAGGTGGGGATGATATTGAACTCCGCGATGGAATATCACACGTAATTTGGGAGGATGAAAATTTTCATTTGGCGGAATCTCAACTAGAAAAGTTTGACAGTTACCAGCACAGGACTGGTATTGATGAACTAGCAATAGTTAAGTGGTCACTAGAAGAACTTGTTAAAATTCCTTTGGATATTAGGTGTCCAGAACCTGATGATTACGAAGGTGAAAATCCGCAAGATTATCCGCCAAAAGATGATGTTAAAATGGTAAAGGTTAGATAAATATGAAAAGTGTACATACAGAACATTGTGATTATAGCGGATGTAAATATGGCGAATTAGATTGTCCTGTTTATTTAGGTTATCAAAAGCCGTCTTATCCGCAATCTGAAAAGCCCGCAGAGAAAGTTTTTCGGGAAAGAATAGATAATTTAGATGCTTTGTATCCCGATTTGGACTAATTATGAAGATTGAAAGTACAATGTCTACAAGGAAGCTACAAATTTCGTGGTACATAGCTTGTTGGATTTTCGGAGCAGCAGCCGCAGTAGTGGTTGCTAGTTTGTTTATTATTATTCCGAAAAATCCAAAATTGGCTTGGTTCGCTGGCGCTATTGCTGTAGGCGCGATTGGGGTTGGCGGGTCAAATTTAATGGTTTTGCGGAAAAGATATAAGGAAAATAAATGAAAATAAAAACTCTTAGAGCACTGATGATTCTGACGGCTTCCGCTACTTTTTCTGCTTTGTTAACTGCCGCTGCACTTGGAATAGTGTTTGGCAGTACAAAAATGCCGCTGGCGTGGTGGATTATTGTTAGTATAGGCGGAATAGTTACAATCATAAACTGGTTTATTTTGCGGAAAAGATACAAACAAAATGTTGAAAACAAGACATATTAACACCATACTTATGACCTCAGCTTGTTTTATTTTCGGATTTTCTTTGAGTGCCGGAATTAGAACACTCTATACACAAAACCCAAGAACTTCATATTTACTTTGGTTTGGTCTTGCTTTAAATAGCCTAATAGTTGCTGTCTTATTTTGGAAAAGAGACACAAAACTAATAGAAAACAATAAATGAAAACACTAAAAGGAAATCTTAGTATTACACGTCCTCACTGTAGTGACGGAACTAAACTAATTTATATCAACCTGACTGATGAAAGCAGTGGTTGTGAGGTAGTAGAGATTAGAATTTCGCCAGAACAGTTTGCGGAAGTAATTGTTGGAAGTTCACAAAGAGATTGTGAGTTTGATTTTAATAGTGGTGGTGTAATTGGCAAAGTTCACGAATATAAGCAAGAAATTGTCCCAAAACCAAAGAAATACAAAGATAAAGAAGAAATTGCGGAAATTCTGAAACCCTTTGAAGTTGATGGCTGGAAAGGTAGTACAAGTGATATTACTAATCGCCACAAGTCGGTAGGAACTGATAATGTTAGGGTAGGATTCCATCGTTACGTAGAAAAAGTTGAAGAAAACTCTTGACTTTATCCGCGAAAAGTAGTAAAATTTGATAATTAGATACTTTACCTGAAAGGTTTGCTTAAATGCAGCAATCCTCTAAGGAGTGGCAAGTCGGATTCAGGATATTAACTTAATGCCATAAGGAAAGCCTGATTAAATAAAATCTCGGAGGTGAATGGGAACCGAGATGGAACGACACGGTTAGTTGCAAAGGTAGGTACTTATAAAGTAGTCAAACCATGAGGCGCTTTGTTAAGTCGAGTAACAGAAGTTATTCCGGCAAGGAAAGCCTGCCGCTCCCGTTTGAGCCTTTGGCGTAACAGCACATCAGGTATAGGAAATGGACTTAAATCATTTTTTGATTTTCTCCTTGACAATTAGAAATCTTCATGTTAAGATGGTTTTGTAATTAGTTCTGGAAAATCAAATTACAAAAAATTTATTTCGTAAAGCTGGCCGTCTTTCCTTTCCAGAACTAATTGGCGGCTGGCTTTTACGTTTTTAGTATGATTTTAGCAGAAAAGATAAAACTTAATCCGACAAAACAGCAAGAAGAATATTTCCTTCGTGCTTGCGGAGTTTCAAGATTTGTTTGGAACTGGGGTCTTTCTAAATACAAAGAAACAAAAGAAAAAGGTGAAAAAGTAGATTGGAATGAAATCCAAAAAGAATTCAATAAAACCAAGAAAGAAGAGTTTCCTTTTGTTAAAGAAGTGACTAAAAGTGCTAGTCAGGTAGCTTTTTCAGATTTACGACAATCTGTTAGTACTTATTATAAAGTCAAACCTAAAATCAAGAAAACAAGATTTCCGAAATTCAGAAGTAGAAAGAAATCAATCGGAAGTTTTGGGTTGCAGAATGAGCAGTTTTCAGTATCTGGTAATTTTGCGAGAGTTCCTAAACTTGGGCTGGTAAACATGTCCTCCAAATTAAAAAATGACGGAAGAATTCTTTCTGGTAGAATTAAAGAAGAAGCTGGAAATTGGTTTTTAGTTGTTAATTTGGAGTTGACTCCAATTAAACAAGAAGAATTTCTTTATGATTCAGTTGGAATTGATTTTGGTTTCAGCACTTATGCAACTCTTTCAAATGGTGAAGTATACGAAACTCAAGCATACTTCAGAAAAAGTGAAAGAAAGTTGAAAATGTTGCAGAGAAGTTTAAGTAGAAAAAAGAAAGGTTCCTCAAATAGAAATAAAACAAGAAAGAAAATTGCTAAACTTCATAAACATGTGACAAACCAAAGAAAAGATTTCACCCATAAAACTACAACTGAAATTGCTAAAACTTTTGAAGTTGTTTGTGTTGAAGACTTGAATTTGAAAGGTATGATTAAGTGGAATCTTGCTAAATCTGTAAATGATGCCGCTATAGGAATGTCAGTAAAGCAGCTTGAATATAAGAAAGAAAAGTTTGGCGGAATTTTACAAAAAGTTGATAGATTCTTTCCAAGTTCAAAAATGTGTCATGTTTGCAAAAGCATAAACAAAGATTTACAACTTTATGATAGAGAATGGACTTGTTTGAATTGCAAAACTGTACATAATAGAGATTATAATGCAGCGATAAATATTGAAACAGAAGGACTTAACCTTCTCGCCGGTACTGGTTGGGTCGGCGTAACGACTGTGGAGTTTGGAACCTCTGGATAATTTTTCGGAATTATTTAAGTTCTGGACTGAGAAACAGGAAGAATTTGAAAGTACATTGGTAACTAGAATTTGCAACACGTTCACGGTGAAGCGAGAGTATAGCAACTTTGCGGAAATTTGAGAGGATTTAATGAACCCATTTATTAAAAAAGGTTATGGTCGTGTTTTTGTGACAGATGAAAGTCATATTGAAAAAGTAAAAGAAGCAATGAAAGAGGTAGATGCGTATGAATTTATCGGATATTTTCCGCAAGATTTAGTCACTCTTTTCGCTGGAAACGGACAAGACTTAATCTACACTCATAAATTTGAGATGGATATAGATAAATTAACGGAACTTTGTTGGACTCGCGGAATTTGGATTTGGTGTGTAAGTCAGCACAATGACCCTTTTCCTTACTAAAGTAAATTATGTTACAAGAAATTTGGTTAGGTGATTGCCTAGAGTTGATGAATAATATTCCAGAGAAATCTGTGGACATGGTTTGCACAGATTTGCCTTACGGAACTACAAAATGCTCGTGGGATATAATTATTCCTTTTGATAAACTTTGGGAACACTACAATAGAATTGTCAAACCTAACGGTGCAATAGTATTGTTTGGACAAGAACCTTTTTCAAGTATGCTAAGGCTGAGTAACTTGAAAGAATACCGCTATGATTGGTATTGGCAGAAAGAGCGCCCAACAAACGTAATGCAGGTAAAGAGAAGAGCGGGAAAAGTCATTGAAACTATAAGTGTATTCTACAAAGAACAGTGTACCTATAATCCGCAAAAAACAATCCATGATGGAAAGTTAAGAACTAATAAGATTAAAAATGGGTCTTTGGGGAAACTCATAGATAATAATGAGGGAACTCCCTCATCATATCGGGATGACAGAACGCGCTATCCAATAGCTTTACTTAAATTTAACCGAGATATTTTGGTAAGTAATCTACATCCAACACAAAAGCCGCTAAAACTTTGCGAGTATTTGATAGAGACATACACTAATGAGGGAGATGTAATTTTAGATAATACGGCGGGAAGCGGCACTACTTTACTTGCAGCAAAGAATCTTAATCGCGGATATATTGGAATCGAAAAGGAAGAAAAGTATTATAACATCATCTTGGAAAGATTAAATGGAAATAAATAAAATTTACAACGAAGATTGTTTAGTTACAATGAGTAATATGACAGATGGTTTTGTTGATTTAACCGTTACGTCACCACCGTATGATAATGTCAGAGATTACAAAGGATTCTCATTTGATTTTGAATCCGTGGCAAACCAGTTGTATAGAGTTACTGCTGTTGGCGGAATAGTCGTTTGGGTAGTTTCTGACCAAACGCTAAAAGGCACGGAATCAGGAACATCTTTTAAGCAAGCCTTATATTTTAAGGAGATTGGCTTTAATCTGCATGACACAATGATATTTGCAAAAACCAATCCACCGCCTCTTACACATAACAGATATGACCCTTGTTTTGAGTACATGTTCGTATTTAGTAAAGGAAAGCCGAAAACATTTAATCCGTTGAAGGAAGAATGTTTAGGTGTAGGTAAGAAATTAAATCGCGGAAACGGTAAGAAAGCAGAAGGTGAAAATCTGTATATCACTAGAATAAGGGATGAAGTAACTACTACCAAAGAATATAAATATAGAAAGAATGTTTGGTACTACGTAGTGGGTCAAGGCGACACAGGCAATCATCCAGCACCATTTCCGGAAAAACTTGCTGAAGACCACATTTTGAGTTGGAGTGACATTGGGGATTTAGTTTATGACCCATTTACTGGAAGCGGAACTACAGCTAAGATGGCTATGCTAAATGGTAGGAATTATATTGGAAGTGAGATTAGCGCGGAATATTGCCTACTAACAGAGCAAAGATTATCTAGCGGCTGCATATCCAACACCGACAATAAGTAAAGCATTAGCAATCTTATTTATCCATTTAGATTTCTTGGCTGCGGAGAGTTCACCTTTCAAGCGTTCATTTTCAGCTTTGAATAGATTGACTTCTTGTTTATAAAGTTCTTCTTTCTTTTGTCCAAGAACATCAAGTGAATCTCGGTCTTTAATCGCGTCCATTAGTAACTTAACCTGTTCAGTACGAATTGTGTCAATAGATTTATAAACATCCATTGTTTCTTGAAACAACTTTGTTTGTGTTCGCAAACTTTCTACTTCTTGACGTAGTTTCTTAAGTTCCGCAATTAAGCGTTCCTGTGTCACCAACTCATCTTGCGGGTCTTGATTATTTGTACTGAGAACAGAAACTGGAACTGCACGGATAGCCGAGTTCTTTTCTGTTTGCGCAGAGACGTTCGCACCTAGTATGCTGGTCAGTAGGAGTGTTAATATTAGTAAGTTCTTTTTCATAATCCTCTATTGCTTTGGAAATTTTAGCCTGTTCATCGGACAATCCCTGAGTTTTTGCGGAAATTAAAGAGTGTAGTTGAGCAACTTCTAGTTCCTTCACGGCTGCTTGCTCATCTTTAACTTTAATTTCTTCGCGGAGTTTACTTCTTTCGGCGTCAATATCAGCCTTTTGTTGTTCAATAACTTGTATTTGCTGTGTTAATTGGTTATTTCCTGCGGAATCCCATGAACGATTTACAAAGAATCCGCCAGCAAAAGAAGCGATAATCAAAACACCTACAATAATCCACTTATACATTTTCTACCTCATAGCTTAACGGTAATTCCGCAACCTTAGCTCTAACCTTCTTAACCTTAAATTCAGCATTTATTAAATCTTTCATCATTTCTTCCGCCAAACTTTTTACTGTCCAAACACTGTCCAAGTAAACATTTGAATCCGGAAATGTTTCGGAAATTTTAGTTAATAATTCATCTTCATTTTCAACACTTGCGGAATCTAAGTATATATCAAATAAGACTTTATGGCTGTGCAATTCTTGTGGACAAGAGCGGTAACTTTGACGATTTTCAAGACAATTTACCTCAAGTTCAATGACGTACATTAGACACTTCTACATTAGTTAGGCTTGGGTCAGACCTGATTTTTAATTGAGCTAACGTAAGCTCAAAAGCCTGCTGTTCGCGCCTTTTCTTATCTTCATTCTTCATTTTAAGCCAATATAAAACCAGCACAGTAGTGACTATAAGAAGAGTAATAACTATGTTTCCAAGAAATGGCCTGATAGCTTCATATTTTTCACCAATCCAAGTACCAATCGTAGCTATAGTGGTAGAACCAAATATAGCACTAAGCATGGTTTTCCAGCTTTTAATTCCGCTTGTTGGATTAGGCTGCACAGGTTCAATATACTGAGTAGGTGCAGGAATATTTTTCTCAACTTCAACTGTGGTTGTACTGTTAGGCGTACTACTTTCTGTTTTGGTTGTGACTGTAGTAGAAATTGGTTCCTGTTGGTCTGTATTTTCGTCTATCTCAAAAGGAATTTGCGGAACTTCTATAGGTTCTACTTGAGTAGGAATTTCATATTCAGTGCCAATAGGAATGTATTGCGGAACTTCCTCTTCTTTAATTAAGGATGCTTTAAGAATAGTTTCTATACACTGCGCATAGTAGGCTATTTTATCCGCTTTGTCACTGCCGTTGACCGTGGCACGAGCGCCCTTGTAGTTAACTTTGTTTCCGTTAATGTAGTCAGAAAGTTTCTTACCTGTAAAATCGCCGCGTCTGAGTCCTTTAGCCATAATCTGGTAGCTAATTTTAGGGTCTAATGCCAACTTTGGATTAGCAACCAAGTCAACACCTACAACTTTGGACATCTTTTTAAAATTGGCCAAATGTGTCAACTGAATATAACCTTTACCTGTCCAGGGCTTATATTTGGCTTGAAGGTCGTAAACTCTAGTTCCGGGTTTCGCCAATATCTCTTCAATAGGTTCCATTCTTGCCCCAGTTTCGTGGAGGACGGAAGCGAGCGCATAAACTACATGACGAAGGTCTTCCCACTCTTTATCGTTTTCTATGGAAGTAATCAGAAATTCAATCCCGTTTACATGTCTTTGTGTGTATGCTATTTTAAGAATTTCATTATAAAATTTCTTAAAATATTTGTGAATCAGTTGGTGGTTGAATTTCATATGTTTTTTTACCTCTTCCGGTAGTAATTCCATTTTTTATCAGCACCTTAGATACATGACTTTGGTGAAATCCTACGATTTTAGCTATTTCGGATTGTTTATACTTTTTAGTTTTGCCTAGCTCTACTATCCTTGCCTCTATTTCCTCAGTCACAAAATGCTTCTTGCTTTCAATCATTAAGTTAATTTTTTCTTGTAGCCCGTCATTAGCAGTTGTTTTACTCCAATATTTGCCTGAAAGTATCTGAGGAACTTGCATCGTATCAAATTGTTTATTAAGTTGTGTCTGGGAAAAATTGCCCGTACAAAATAGTTTTCTTATTTCAAGAACGTCAGATTCTGTTAATGGTTTTTTATTCAGATTACCAAATCTTCCACTGTATCCTAAATCTGGAACAGTTATAGCGGATTCCGGGTCAATATCTCTGTGAATTCTTTGCATTAATGTTCCGTATGTGACAACACATCTAGCATCCTCTGACCATTCTGAAATAGTTTTGTTTTCTCCAAAAGCTGTAATAATATGACTAGACCTTCTATTATTAGAATTTACTTTAGGTGTCACCCATCTACAGTTTAACTTCCAGTTTTTCTCAAGACATTCTTCGCATTTTCCGCAAGAATAATTTCCATTATTGTCAATTCTATCAATTTCTAAAGCAGCACTGTGTTCATAGTTATTTTCTATAGCCCAGTTATAAAACTCTATAAAATTTTCATTCCAGCTTTTGCAAACTCGGATGCCTCTTTGCCCATAGTTTTTGTATCCTGAATCAGAAGGGTTATTACATCTTCTGCGCATTCCTCGCCAAATTCCGTATAGTGGATGATTTCTCAGTCCATGCTTGGCATTCTTTCTGTTTCTCTCAGCGGTTCTACATGAGCCACACTGTTTGGATTCGTTATTCACTAAATTATGAACAAAAACTTCTTTAATTTTTCCACATTCACATTGGCATTTAACTTTTTGATGCTTTAATAAACCATCCTCAAGTACTGTCCATTTTCCAAATTCCTCATCTACCCTAACGTACATTTTAATTTTCCTTATGTGTAATTTATTTTCACATCCAAAGTATCACAAGTTGGAAAATATGTCAAGAATAAAATTTCAAAAATCTAATTTAATTATAGCGATTTATATCTTCTTCCGCAATAAGGTTATTTTAGCATTGACAAAGCACTTCACTTGCGGTATAAAGGCTTAGGAGGAAAAGTTATGAATTTTGAAAAATACGTAAACAAATTACCATATCCGCAGTCCACCGATTATGCAAAATATAATATCTATTTTCGTGGCAATCCGGCTATACTCGGAACCTATCGAGGAATAACTAAAAAAGAAAGAGATGCAGTTAAACAAGAATATCCTGATGCGGTGGCTGAAGTAGCTACTGTAGACCAAAAAGCTTTTGCTGAAGCTATAAACGCCTATTTCGTGGAAATAGATGCCATTAAAAAGCAATTCTGGTCTGATTTTGCGGAAGAAGTTGGGGTTTCTCAAGACCATCCAAAATTTGGATTATTACAAAGACTAGCTTGGGATTATGGGCATTCAGCAGGTTATTCCGAAGTTTATAGTTATGCGGTTGATTTAGCTCTATTTTTGAGGTAATATGAAGCACGTAAAAGTTCTACAACTAGACTGGTGGATGCCTTCAAGTTTTGAATCTGGTGAATTGTGGAGAGACAAGTACCTTTCACATACCTATTTTGAAGTTTTTCCAGAATTTAATAGAGATGGAATTTATATGAATGACCAAAGGTGTTGGTTTGAAATCGGCGGAAAAGCTTTCAAGTATGACAGGAAAACTTTTGAGTTCGACTTAAAAATGCTTAGTGTAAAACCTTTGCGGAAAATAGAGTACGAAGCTTTTAAAGTTCTTAGAAAAGCTAAACTTCTTTCCCGCAAAGAAAAAGAAAAACTTTGGAATTACGAAAATTGGGTAGAACTGAGAAAAGTTAGGAGAGATTCCGCGAAGTATGTAATTGCAGGCTTGAAGAATTTTAAGGAAGAGGAAAGACTGTAACAATGGAAAATAATTGGAAAACTTTTTATATTGACACAAACGTGGCTTGGGGTTTAATTGAATCAAAAGAACAGTGGGAAAAGATATTGGAAGAAACAGCAAAATTTCCAAACTTTCTAAATATGTCCCATGTCAAAGAACATTTTTTGGCAACTACAAGACGTGAATTTAATACTTATAATAGTTGTCCTTATTTCAGTTTCCCGCGAAAAGATGGTAGAGAAACTTTGGCGGAATTTTTAGGAGAATTAATATGACAGAACAAAACTGGACTAAAAATTTAGAATTAGTAAAGCTAGTCGAAGAACTCGAAAGTCTTGCGGAAAAATTTGAGGTTGCGGGAGAACATGATATTTACTTGATTTTGAACGGCTTAGTTATAGCTCGTGTTTGTGATGAGGACGGAGAGTCAGATTTAGTAAATCCATTTAAGTCAGAAGCAGTTAAAATCCTGAACGCTTTGCAATTAAATGATGAAAATAACTATAGCATAGCGGAGATTTTATAATGCCAGAAAATAATGAACAGTCAAAGTATATAATTGAGAAGTGGAATAAAGACCCGGATGGTATAGATGATAATTATGTTATACAGGTAAGTAGGTTTGGTTCTGATAGCGACAGAATTGTTTGCCTAGTTGTAGAAGCTTTTAATAAGGATGAGGAAGCAAAGGTTATTGTGGATGCATTAAATGATTACTTGTATAAGTGGAATTATAATTCTGCGGAGAAATAATCTTAGCTAAAACAATGTACAATCCAGCGGTATTGTACACCCTGCACCAGAGGCGTACTACCAACACTGACAGCGTAAGTTGTTGTTGACCTGCTACTTACATATACCTGTGCTGTTCCAGTTAATGCAGCCGCGTCTGAGTCTGACGGTGTGAGACTTGGATAAGGCGTTACCGCAAAACTTCCTGATGTAGTCCCAAAAGTCACGGTAAAAACTGTAGTTGAAGCTGCTGGACTACTTCCTGGGGTTAGGGTAATTTCATGAAAGCCATTTTTTCCAGAAATACTAATTGTAGGAGAAGTCCCGCTACCGGTATTCGCGACGATTGAGGGGTCATTAGTTCCGCCCATGTTAAACGGTGTTAGATTAACCCACGCGGAACCAATGTAGGCCCAGAGGCGTTTAAAGCCTTCTATATTATTATTTTGGAAATAAAATGGAACTGTATTACTATAAGCGCTGGGTGTTCCTGAAGGACTGGTTGAACCTGAGAAAACAGGTGCGTATATAAATCCATCTGTAGAACTATTAGATATTGAAACACCCTCACCAAAAACAGCATTAGTATTTCCGCCAACATGAGTAAATCTAATCACTTTTGTTCCGGCAGCGCCCAGAGCAAATCCATCACCAGCGGCTGAAACAGCACTATCAATCCACAAACCGTGATGAGTAGTGGCGGAAGGTTTGATTCTTAATGCGGTACTTCGTGTAATTGTCGCATTAGTTCCAGCAGTTGGACTTGCAATATCTACAGTTATTGCATCCGTCAAAGTACTAGCTCCACTGAAGCTATAGGTTGGAGCTTGAAATCTTACGGCTCTTTGTAATGTCAAACCGCCAGTTGAAAATTGAACTGTTCTTGCTAAATTGAAATTTAAGTCTGTAGCCTCTGTACTTGCATTTAATGTAGTGTGGGCTGGCGCGGTAATAGTAAATAAGCTTGGACTGCCGGATGTAACTAAACTCGGTGCTAAGGTAATATAACCATTCGCAGTTACACTAGAACCAGTTACTGCGGAAAAAGTACTAGAACCCCCGCGAAATTGCAACTCACTTCCAGAACCGCCCGGAGTTCCACCACCTCCGCCGCCAGCAGCGTCTAAAGTAGTTCCTGTGATAGTTAAGTTAGTTCCCATTGTCAGCCAAGCAAAAACACCGGCTGAATCATCCCAAAACAATACACGGTCTGCGTTCGGGTCAGTTAATCCAAGAGCAGTAGGGGTTAAATTTCCGCCGCCAGCAGAATTTGAATGGTCATGTGTAGCATTTGTAAAACTAGCAATCGTCGGGGTTGTTAAAGTTTTATTTGTTAATGTCTGTGTCGCACCTAATACAACTATCGTATCTGATACATTAGGAATAGTTAAAGTTCTAGTTGTACCAGTTGTTATTCCGCTTAGGTCAAGTCTTAATAATTTGGTATTATCAGCATTATTCTTAAATAAATCTTGATTATCCGCAAATGGTAAGCTTGGGCCTGTTCCTGCTGGTGTACTCCAATTTCCGCTACCATCCATATATTGAGTAGCAGTTCCAGACAGCTTCTTTATAAATCCGTGCTGTCCAGTAGTGGCATTTAGAGTAGTAACATCAGAAAATGATAACATGGCTTCTGTAATATTACTTAGAGTATTATTGCTAGCATCTATGGTTTTATTGGTTAAAGTTTGGGTAGTCGCTATACCTGTGACTGTTAAATCGGCGTCTGGCCATGTTGCAACTCTTGTTGTAGCTGTAGTAAATCCATCAACTTCAAATCTAAGTAATTTAGTTGCATCAGATGAACCTTTAACAATAGTTTGGGTGTCAACTGCTGGTAAGGCAGTTCCTGAACCTGACGGAACAGACCAGTTGCCGCTACCATCCATGTATTCAGTAGCTACATTACTAAGTTTTTTAAGAAATCCATGTTGTCCGCTAGTAGCATTAAGGGTAGTAACATCACTAAAGCTCAACATGGCTTCTGTGATGTTTGAGAGTGTGTTACTAGAAGCGTCTATTGTTTTATTAGTTAAAGTTTGAGTGGTATTGTGTCCAACAAGGTTTGTGGTAGCGTCCGGTAATGTTAAAGTTCTGTTACCAGTAGGCGTACCTGTAAGTTGGAAAGAGTGACTACCAAAAGTTCCTCCGCCATATAAATAAATGTTTTTTGGCGGAACTGTGGTACTTCCTATATCTTTCGCTGATTGAAAAAGCAAACTAGAGTTTATGGATACAGAAGCTAGGTTGGACAAAGCTGTATTAGCGCCCGAACCCGCACTGCCAGTTGCGGTTGGAATTTCCCATGTAGGCCCGGAAGAATCAAAGGTATAAAATGTTGTAGGGCTGCTTCTTGTCCATAGTAAAGTTCTATTATAAGGCGTAAAGTATTCGTAAGCACTTCCTGTCCACCTAGCTATGGAGTTGGCGTTTGATGACCACGCGCCAGTAGGTGAAGCTAAAATGATGTAGAGTCCGTCTGTGACGGGACTTACAGGAGGTGTATTTCCTGCTGATTCTATAGGTACTAAATTTGGGGAATTTAAAAATGGCACTCGTCTACTCCTATTGTGGTCTTAATAACTTTGTAGTTATCATTTCCTCATTTGTCCAAGTATTTAATCTTCTGTTACGCTTAACTCTGCCTCTTAGTGCTGCGTTGGAAATTACACATCTGCTGTCTTTAGCCCACTCAGAAATAGATTTTGTCTCTTCAAAAGCTGTGATAAGAACAGTATTGCGCTTATTATTAGAATTCTCTGCTCTAGTTATCCACCTACAATTTCCGGGTTCGTAGTTACCGTTTACATCTATCCTATCAATTTCTAAATGCTCGGCAAACCCGTTTGCTAATGCCCAGTCCCTAAACTTAGTATAGTCGTTTCTCCATTCGTCACAAATCTTAATTCCACGACCACCATAATTCTTATAAGATTTACTTCCTTTGCTGTGACATCTAGAAAGTATGGCTTTCCATCTTCCGTGTAAAGGTGTACCAGTTTCTCCGTGAGTTATGGTGGCTTTAATTTGACTTTCACGCCAACACCCGCATGATCTGCTTGGGTTCTCTCCTAATAATGAATAGCATTCTACATATTTGGTAGTACCACATCTACAGGATACTTTTGCATGCCATCTTTTACCAGAAGACCTGACTGGTGCTTCCACAACAAATAGAAATCCGTAAATATCTCCTAGTTTTATCTTGTCTATAAGCGGTTCTTTTACTATTTTACTTTTTTCTTTTTTAATTTTTGGTTTTCTGTTAGCCGCTTGGTAACATCCGCAAGATTTATGCGGTTTCTTAGTGCTTAGCAATCTTTTTGCATCAGTCATTACTTCATTTCCACACTTGCATCTACACATTACCTTCCATCTATCACCGACCCTAAAAGTATCACTAACTACAGTCAGCCACGTAAACACATCTCCGACTTTAACTTTGTCATATTTATTTTCTAATTTTCCTGGCATTTTTTAAGCCTTTAATTAAATATTATACTTAGCGGTTACATAATTTTTAATCGCTAATTTTTCGCTACTATTGAGTGTACGATTCCATATCAAGAGCATTACAATTTCCGCATTCAGACCAGCCCCTGAGAAGCTATTTGCCTGCCCTCCCAGACGTGCGTTTGCAGTTACCCCGAAAGTATTGCTTGTCGTTGAGTAAAAATCAGTTCCATTAAATCTTATTTTATATAATCCATTCTTACTACTAATGTTGTACAAATTATAGGTAGCCAAATTAATTGTAGGGTTGCCAGCATTTTTCCTAGCGTTTGTAGCCGCACCTTCATAGAGTGTTCCTACCCCATCATTAAACGGATAATGCTGGAGCAGAGAAGTGTCTGAGCCTATCGTTAGCCAGTTTCCGGTTAAATTTGAAGTAGCAGGGTCATCAGCAGCCTTTATGATAGCAAAAATTTCCATTTCTGTAAAGCCAGTAAATGCGTTTGTCGCACAATCATAGCGCGTATTTGTCGTGGTCAAAGAATTTCCGTCATGTGTGAAAACGATGGACGGTAAGCCGTTGAGGGCATTGACCTTATACTTACCACGAGTATCTGGAGATGATACTGAATACGCTGCGAAATGTTTTGCATTTCCTGTGGAATCTAAAATAGAATTAACTGGGTCATTATTTACTAATCCTGTTAAATCTGACGCCTCAAAAGCAAAACTTAATCCACTGATTTGACTTGGAGCAAAATTACTATCATAAGCAGATTTGCAGTTTATTACTGAAATTCTCCTTTCCAAAACTGTAACGTCTAAATCTGTGGCTGTCTGCCATTGTAATTTTACGGCATGGGAAGCAGCATTAACTGAATCAAAGACTGTGTGTAAAGAAAATATATACTTTGTATTATTCGATGGAAATACATCTTTACTATATGTATAAGTTTCTGACGCAGTAACACCATCAAGTAAAAATCTGAAAGATATATTCTCATTATTTGCACTAACGCCAGCAACATCCAAGGTAACTGAGCAGTACATTGAACTCAACTCTACCGGTGAAAACCCTACAGAAAGTTCTGAAATATCTGTCCAAGAGTTGTTTACTGTTAGAGTTTCTGATGCATTAGAATAGTTAGATATAACTACGCTTCCACTACTAGCACTAGAGATACTTTTTGGTTCATAGTATCCTCCTGTTGCGTTCCACGAAATTACTTGCTTGTCACTTGGAGCAGTTGCTGCCAGTGGGCGCGTTTGCAGACCCACAACTACATTATTGTCGCTGTCGCCTTCGCAATCACCACCCAATGTAACCGTAATAGTTCCTGGTTTCCAACATCCAGCAGTGGCATCGTAAACTAAAGCTTGTCCATTTGTTGGCGCTGTTCCACAAATATTAACACCTGCAATGGAGGTAGAATCTCCAGGTTTTGGCGGGACATAGGTGTCCGCTGGAGGAGTATATGTTGGTATTGCAGGATTACTTGCCGAAGGTCTAAGTAGTGTTCTTTGTTGGCAGAATAAAGAGTATAAACCATCTCTTTCACTGAATAATTGCACTGTTACAGCTTCAGGCTCTGTGCCACTGTTACCAGCAATTTGCGCTATGTTGGTAAAAGTATAGCTTTCAGCAGTTGTTATTGCTGTACCTATTAAAGCATTAGAGGCATTAAAAAATTTAAGTACATACTTGGTTCTAGCTTCCGCATCTGGAATATCAGTCGAAAATTGTTTAACTACTGTCTCGCCTTGAGTAACACGATTTCTAGGTTCCCAATTTATAGTAATATCTGAACCTGTAGTTATATTAACGGTGCTTGTAGAACCGTTAATTCTAAAATATCCGGGCGGATAAGGTTTCAGAGAACGTAATACAATGTCAACCTGGGATGGTAACGATAAAGCCGATTTTTGCCCTGAAACTACAGACTCAACCTTAATGTGAACTTCATCATCTTTACTAAAAGATTGACCAGAAATAGCTTGTCCGTAACTTAAAAACCAAATTCTTGTTCCGCTAGTCCAATTTTGTGGAGTAGTATCTAGTAAACCTCTCCAAATGTTATGTAAAATATAATTTCCACCAGACAATTCTACTGACTCAAATGCACATATTTCATGTTTTGTGCCGTCAGTAAGTAAAATCATATTTTCCCCGGTTTTTACATATTGTTCCGCAAAACTTTGTAGAAATACTAAATTATTTGGTGTGGAAGGAACTACTGTTAAGTTATTAACAGTATCTACGTCAGACGTAATTGCTGAATATGAATGGTTTATAGTTCCTGTAGGAGTAAACGTGTCTCCGGAATCTATTTGAGTGTAGTCAGCAATAGAACTTCCAACCGCCGCATATGTATTGAATGATAACTGACTGGGTGCTGGTTCGGCAGCAAAAACATTTATTCTTTGCTCATTTCCGGAAAAGAAATATGGTGATTCTACCGGAAGAAAGTTAGTTATTACTGAAGGCGGAACTACTGGACTTGACCATCCAGAAGATTCAGGGTCGCCATAAACAGAGTCTGAAAGTGAGAAAACATCTTGAACTGCGTCAACTTCCATTTGACCATTTTCTAATTCTCCGTATCTGACTCTTGTACATCTAAAAATAACTTGAGCAATGTCGTAATCGGGCCACACTAGCTTGAAAACCATTCCCGGCCTTAAAACTATGCCTTTTCTATTTAGTTTAATGGTGCATTTTGCTAGTGGAATAGTGAGAGTTCTTAAATCTCGAAAAGCTATTTTGCTCGCAGTGGTCTTATTTGAAATTCCAACATAGCTGGTTTTTGCGGAAACAACGTCATTTTGGATAATTACATTTGCTAAGTCTTGAGCAATTGCAGTTTTTTCTTTATATTTTTGAAACCTGTCTATATAACTAACAACGACTTCGTTAGTTGTTTCATCCCAACTTCCGCGTGAATAATCTGTAATTTCAACAACTGAATCTTCGTCTAAAGTTAATACATTATTAATATCATAGTCATTTCTTGCTAACTTAATAGTAACTAATCCAGTGCTTAAATCAACATAAATAACTCCATCAATATAACCTAGAATTTCGTCAATTACGTCCGTAATTTGTCTAGGGGAGTCCCAAATACCTGAAAATCCTAAACCTTCATTATATAGTATCTGCTGTGCATATTTAAAACTAGGAATATCTATCAGAGATGTGCTAAGCCCCATGCCCCACTCGTCATTAGTTAGTAATTCAACTAATATATCTGCCGGATTTGCATCTCCATTGTTAATATCGTAAAAAGTGTCGGCTTCTCCGCTTAACAAATTAGGAAGTCTTCTGAGTACGAAATTTATAGGTTGCAAGTTAGGGGAAGTCCCTACATAACCAGAAAGAAATGGTTCACGAGTAAAAGCTATTGTTGGGTCGCCAAGGTCATAATTGTAGACCTGACTTCCACTTGACGGCCCTTTCCACATCAGATAGCTGGTGCCTCTGTGTGCTGGAATTTCTGTTTCTAATACGGCTGAAAGATAGTCATCGGCATTTTGTGTTTCTGTGCCTTTATAAAATGTACATGCGGCATAAACTCCGCCAGTGCCACCGGATTCCAACTGCTCATCCGAATCTCCACCATATATAGTTCTGGCATCGCATACAAAGTCATGCCCGTCATCACTTGTTGATGAGCCTATTTCTGTGCTGGAAAAGGCTACTTTATCCGCAGTTTGTATTTCCAATAAACGGTCAACCGGGCCATGCGCTAATCCGAACTGCATGCCCAGCGAAAATCTAAAACCTAAAGTTATTCTTGTACTCGAAAAAAGACCAGATTTAACTTTTCTTGTTAGTTTAACAGACCTTAAATCTCCGTACCATATTACGTTTGACCCGTCAAGTAGTACTGTTCCAAAAATACAAGGCACGGCTCTATTTTCATCCGCTGTAGGGATGCTAAAATCTTTTAATGTGGCAGCTTTTGCGTTGTCAGTGACTTTAGGACGAAATATCTCACCCAGAATTAGCTGCGCGGCTATAATAATTAAAATCCAGAAGAAAATTCACGCTCCAGAAATCTATTATTTGCCGGATTTCGCATGTCGGGATATTTACTTAAGTTTACAACTTGTTTCATGATTATTTCCTTTCAGAGCCGTTAAAGGATTGGAATAGTTAGAATTAACTAATTTATTATAGTAAAAAGTATATCTAAATGCAATAAGGCTAGGACTTGTGAGGTTCCTAGCCAAAAGCTTTATTGAGTTTTCCGCGATTTAGTAGTCAGAATTTTCTGGGTCAAGTTCGGCTTCTTCAAAATAAACAATTCCATAACGCTTCCCTGAGCCTTCAAATTTTGTTTGGGTTTCCGTAAATATTTTTCCCCTTAAATCAACAATAAATTCAAACCAGAATAATTGTACAAAACCATTAAGTTTCTCTAAAGAAGTAAATGTACCAGCTAGATTTGGCGGGTCTACTCTTCCGCTTTCATCTACATACCAGTCCTGATTCCATAAATGATATATCTTCATTTTGTTGATTTTCCGCAATTAGTTAATACTCATTTTTTCGGAGCTTTCTCAATATAGAAATACAAGCATGCATTTGTGCCATTTTCATCAATATAGTCTACAAATACACTTCCGACTTTCGAGTAAAACTTTAGCTTATTTGCAGTTCCGTTCCAGTTAGATGTTTGAAATAAGTATCCGATTCTTTTATAATCTCTCCTATTCAAGTGTCCCGGAAATTTTTGCCAATTTCTAACTATGTCTTCACTACTAATTATTTCTCTCATACTAATTGATGTTATATCCTTATTTTATTTAGAATCTAAAAGCGGCAGATAATATTCTTTTTCGTCTTCTGTCAGTTCCGCAATGGAGGCCAATAGATATTCTCATAAACATTTGTACCTAATCCGCCACCAATTTCCCAACCTTCGTCATTAAGTTTCTCAATTAGTTCATCTTCCGACAATCCGGAAAGTTCCATGACTTCATTGAAATCTTGTTCTGACAATCGAACTAATGGAATTTCATAGTTACTCTTCATAATTATTTACTTGACCATTTCTATAGAATTTTATTGCTGAGTTGTCAGTATTCCAATATACTGGAATTTCTACTTTTCCCCATTGTCCCATATAATGAGTCAGATGGCTTCCTTCATGTCCTTCATCTTTTTCGCATGAATATGCCATTACCGAGCATTCATCTTCTATTTCTTTAACTTCTTTACATTTTGTTGTTTTCATAATGCCTTATATTTTTTTCAGTAACTTTCTATATTCAGCGTTGATTATGTTGTTCAAATATGTTTTGGACTCTGCCGAAATTCTTGCACTTTCCATAACTCTTATTTTTGATTCTGCGAGAAGTCGTTTTGACAGAGTTTTTGCGGTTTTCCTGCTTAGGTTGCTATTTCTTATCTCTCTGAATAAAGAGCTATACTTATCAAAAAGTTTTCCAACTGCACCAAGTTCGTTGTTTTTGTGGGCAATCTTGGCTAGAGTTTTGGCAGCTTTAGAGCCACCAAAAGTTCCTTCTATACTCATTAAATCAAATTCTTCTTTAGTCATAAATATTATACTCTACAACTCCGTCAACCTTCTCGACAATCAGCATGGCGGAGTCAGGTACACTGAAACCTGTCGGAATATCCACGATGCCCAAATCTCTGGCTTGACAAATAACATGTCCTAGATAAAATTCATTACATTTTTTAGTGTAGCCGTAAGTTTTATCTCGGCATAAACTGTTCAAAATTTGCTGTATCTGTTCATCTGACAGTTCTAATAAATGCTTTGTTGTATATGGAATTTTAATTATATTTTTCTTTGAGTTTTTTGACAGATTCTTGAAAATCCGCAATTATATTTTTATACTCTGACGTAGTTTGAATTCTTTTTGATATTTCTCTATTACTTAGACTTCTGTTTACGATTCGGGGAATCTGGTAAATACTGAGACTGTACAAATTTCCGTACTTCTCAACGTAAACTTGTGCGTTCTCAGAGACTGATAAAAATTTATACTCTGTACTTATTCCAAGCCAATCATATATTTCTAACTCATCCCCTACCATCCAGTAAAGTATCTCCGGATATTTCTCATGGTGCAGTGCCTTATACTTACTGCGCAAAAAGAATTTAATTTTCTCTAAAATAATCATTTGTTCTTTTCAGACCATTCTTCCAAATCTTTTCGCGGAACAGTCACAATAAAATGTACAAACTCGCTGTTATTTCCGCGAGCCATGTCTAACGCGATTTCAAATTCATCTATATATTTTACTTCTGCTATTTTTGGCTCTTCATTTTTCTTCCATCTTTTGCCATTTTCTGGAATAGCTTTGAAACCTGTAAAATTAAGGTTAAGGGTAGACTGCCTAATCCTCCCGGTGTCACATAAGTCATTAATAAGTTTTACTAAGCCTGTTTTCTTTTTCATTTTGCTAACTCATTTTTTTCTATAATTTGCCCAAACATCCAGTGTTTTATAGTTTGTACGTGATTTTTCCTAACATACTTTGCTACATGGGTTTTAAAGTTCCTGTATTCAAATGAATCGGCAACTCTAAGCACATAGCCTTCTTTAGTTTCCCATTCTTTTGGATTCCAAAATGATCTTATCCTAGTTTCATCATAAATACCGTCGTACAAAACAGGAACATGAGTAATTCCCAAAAGATTAAACCATTCTAGACTTTCATCCCAACTTAAGCACTGATTATATTCATTCCAGACTGAAAATCCTAGAAAGTAACTTGGTAGGTCGTAATAGTGGATAGAGTGCTCAGCAAAACAATTTTCTCCGCAAATTCTCCATCCTTGCGGAATATCTGCACAAATAGAAGCATGAAACTGTTTTACCCAGTCTCTACTAGCATGTCTCTTGTTATCAAGACTTCTAGCGTGGATAAAGTCACTGTACATGCTAGTATTTTCACCGTCCATCTTTTGGGTAACTATTACCCTTTTGCCGTTAAAAACATCCATGTTCTCAATCATTCTGTCATCTTTGTTAAGACTTTCTGACCAAGGCAGATGCATTGTGCGGGGATGTTTAACATACGGCACAAACAATCCCAGCTTGTTTCCACGATTTAGAATCTTTTGAACTGACTCATCGTGAAATAACTCTCCTTTCAATCTTCTGCCATCTTCAAGAATTATATTGCCCCATTTATCATATATAATTGCATGGTCATCATATAAATGTTCCGGCAAAATTCTTTTTGGTATTCCGGCAGCAGTTAAAGCTTCTTCTAAAGAAATTTCTGTAGTTTCACATTTAATATGGCAGTCCGAGCAAACAGAAATTCCGTTGTTTTCGTAGTACCCGCCGTTAGAAAAAAGTCTGCGCTCAACCACATGATGGACAACAATATCAACATCAGATTTACAGAAGACACACTTATATCCATCACGCTCTAGGCATTGTTTGCGAAATTCATCTCTTGTAAGTAAGTCCTTCATAACCTACCAATCAATATTTATGTAGTATTCTCCAGCATCTAAAAGTCCTTTAGCGTAAAGGTCATTGGCAATCATTTGTATATCTGGGTAGAAATTACGTTCCCACCACATCCTTATTCCCCAATCTTTCTTTCCACAATCCTTATCACCATCTAAAGGTTGGTTTGAATTTCTTTCAAGCCATGATGAGAACTTAACACACATTTCCGGATGATTTACAATTTCTGGAACGGTTTCAGGTAAGTCAGAATCATCAAATTCTTGTGGCACAGTTAATCTTACCAATTGACGTTCTTTACATCCGTCCTGCTGTTGAAAACTGTAAGGCTTTTTATAGACTTTTTCAACTAAATCATCCCAATCACTAACTTCAATTATTTTTTCAGTTCTAATTTTCATTATATTATTACTCAGTTCACCACAGTCAAATTGTCCAGTGTATATCTCATCAATAGTAGAATCAAAAGTTCGCATATTACTCACTTACCGCAATTAAAACTGCTGCCGCGCAAGCTAACTCTTTGGTTGAAGATTCTTTAATAATCCATTTATCTTTATTTCCTCTCCAAAGGTCAACTTCAAATGTATTAGTTCCAAGCCATTTTCCACCTTTAATATTGTAGTTCCAGCCTTCTTTCAACATTTTGTTTAAAGCAATCTCGGAATCTTCTATCTTGGCAGAAAATTGTCGCGGAATCCATCCATGAGCATTATCATTTGTACAGTGTGGGTTGCCTTTTTCATCCAACCACCAATGTACAAAGCCACAGCAAGTAATAAGTAGCTCACCTTTCCAATAATCGTTCAGTTTATCTTCATTTCCTTTATACGGAAGCCAACCAAAAAGTTTCCTAGCAATTTCCCTGTCAAGTTCGCGGGAACGTTCTAAGAGTTCTTTTTCAGCTTCCGCGTCAGGAAGTAACTTACAAAGTTCTAGTATTGTTTTCATGTTATTTATCAAACCAATGCACGGGAATATAGTAGGATTGTGTTACAGTTCCCCAACAGTGCTCTTCCCACTCAAAAGTTATACCATCTTCTTCTATTTTTACTATTCTAGCATCTTCTGCAAAAGAATCTGGCTCATTCTCTTTCCAGATTTTCTTAGCTTCTTGCTCTATTGATTTGAATTGTACAAAGAATTTTTCAAATGTATTCATATTTTTAATAGTTTCTTTGCCGTCCAAAATTTTTCATGAAATTCGCAATCAGGGGAAAAATAAAGACTACAGTTATGTCTTGGTACACCTTGACTGTCTATACCAAACCTCTCACTAATCTTGGTTAAAGCCCATTCCAAAGATTTTTGAATAAGTTTCTTTTCCGCAACTCTAAGACTATACATGCCTTTGTCATCAGACAGGCATGCATTTGAAATGGTTAGGTCTTCTTTTAATTTATTAATCTGTTCTTTTAAATCAGACACGGAGCAAACATGTCGCATAAAGTCATTAACTGTTTGTTCCTGCTGTTTACAGTAGGTGCATGTGTACGGCATCAGAATAATTCCTCACCTTTTAAAGTTCTACGAATACTTTCCCATTTTGCCAAAATCCATTTGTGCTCTTTTGATTCAACTACTTTCTCATTGTACACGTAATAGTGCTCAAATGGAAGCTTAGAATCTATTAAAAGCTCTTTTATTCGCGGATTTTGTTCAACTTTACAATCTAAAGCAATGCAAACTTTACGAATAAAATCTTTATCTTTTGGATTCGGACTATACTCATTGGTCATTCTTCTTCCGGTAAATTTGGCATCGGTTCCTGACAAGAATCTTAAGTTGTCCCGCAAGAAATGACCTTCAGTAAGTAACCAGTACCAATAACCCTCAACAGAATCAAATTTTCCGTCTTCCGGATGGATAAACGGTGTATAAGCAAAGTTGGAAAGCAATCTTCCTAGTTCAGTGACACCTTGAGAATAAATATTGATGTGCGTTATTCCTTCTTCTTCTGGATTCATATCGTAATTCCAAATTTCCACTTTAATCCAGCTTTACAAATAGCTAGACAATCACTTTCTGCAAATATCACAACATGGATACATTAGAGCATCATACCTAGTTTCGGAAGTTTGAAACTTATGCCAACCAAACAGATGTTTAGCAACTAAGTTATCTGTTTCTATTCCAGCTTGTAAATTGTCAATATCTTCTTTATTCATATAATAACTTTGACATAGATTGTCTGATTTCTTTAATCAATTGAGAACCTGATTGATAAGTAAGAAGGAAAGCAGGGTCGCCTAATTGCTTGATGCTGCCCACCATCCATCTTTCATATTTTTCAATCTTTTCTTTTAGTTCTTTGTTTTTTTGTTCTAATACAACCACACGTTCTGATGCAATGTTTAGTGCATCATCTAATTCTTCTTCTAAACATCCCATTATACAACTCATGACTTTTCCTTTTCAGAAAAATATGCGTCAATTTCAGAATTGTAGACTTCGTAGGTTTCTTGATAATCGCCCCAACAATGAGCCGTGTACTCAAGTCGTATACAATCTTCATCTATCTTGGTTATTTCAGCTTTATCAGAATAGTTTTTTCCGTCACGCTTCCAAATTTCTCTGGCGGCGGATTCTATTTCTTTAAAGTTTTTATAAAAGTCTGAATATTTACTCATAAGTCTCCCTTGCAATTTGGGTGCAGACTGGAAAACGCGGCTTACCTTTGGGTGTAAAGTTCTGAAATTTAACCGTAGCGGTCTTGCCGATATACAATTGCTTGTTTTTCAGAACTTCCTGCATATATTCAACAGTTCCTTTTAATGAACAGTCAAAGGTATCTTCGCCAATTTTACAGATAAGCTTTCCGCAGTTTTCTCTATTGCCGGTTCCTGATACCACATCAACAATCAAATATTCCGCATCTTGAAATTCTTTGCGCTTCAGCAAGTCTTGAGTACGTTTGTGCTGATAAATGGCGTCAGAAGAATTAATCATCTGACCTTCAACGCCAGCTTCTAGGTATTCACCATATTTTTCATCTAACTCTTCTGAGTTGTTACATATCGAGAATTCTAAGGCTAATATTGACGGATGGCCGATGACATCCACAATATCCTGTACCAGAAATTTTCTATCATGAGATGATAGTGTTTCTTTTCCATCTGCGCAGAAAACATCAAAAATCCAAAATTGGACAAGTGCTTCAGACTCTTTAAAATCTTGCTGTGTTGGTTTGGACTTTCTTACTAACGAAATAATTTTGTCAAAATTATCCTTAAATTGAGGATTGTAAAGCTCACCGTCTAGAACCAAATTCGGCTGATTTACAAAAAAAGATTTTAATGCTTCGTGAATATGTGGAGTGGCTACAAAAGGCTTTCCGTTGCGACTAAATAAACCGTCCTTTGTCGCGTTTACACGAACTCCGTCAAGTTTGGGAGATGAAATAACTGGAAACTTAATTTTCGCAGAGTAATTTTTATACTCTTTAGCTAGTTGAGGCTCTAAAAGGCCGGTGCTGTCAATGCCCTCTAAAGTTTCCGCATAACCCGACTCTAGTTTATTTTTATATTTAGATTTCGCTTCCAGTAAGGCTTGTTGCTCTGGCGAAGTTTCGTTAGCTTTGCCAATGTTTTTACCAAATACGGTGCTTTTTGCACTTTCTACAAGTTTACCATCTTTTTTCCCGGAAATAGTCCAGTATTTGTCACCTTCAACAAAAATCTGCCATTCTTGAACGCTTCCGTTACTATTTCGTTGATACAGTTTCTTGAATTCCATTGTTTCCTTTGTAAAATTTAAGTTCATCAAAAATATGGACAATAGCGGAACGAAGTTGAAACCTTTCATCTGTTCCGGAATATCCCCAAATCCTGCCGTTAAGTTTTAATAATTCTGTAATTTCATCTAGTGCGCTTTCAAAAACGCAAGGTTGATGTTGTGGAGGATTTTCTAACTGTTTAATATACCAATCAAGTATTTGATAGGGTTCAAACTTAGTATCTTCTGGCGGTCTAACCTGATTCCGTGAATTAAATACTTTTAATGTTTCAACTACTTGTGCTGGTGTATATTTATCTTGGGTCATTTAAGTGTCCTCTTTGTTCAAAGACAGCTTCTTTTGCACCAACCAAAGCTTCCTCAAATGTAGGATAAATTCCTGTAGTATCAGGACAGTTTAACATAAAATCTTTACATCCTGCATAAAATCCATGTGAGTATGCTTGATTATTTCCGCGTTCAGAATGTTCGTAGATAGTCAATGGCGACTCATTACACCAAGGGCAAATAATTTTTGACGGAGTTTCCAGATATTCTATTTCCCATGTTGGATGATAGGAATATGGTAAAGTTTCACCATCAAGAATAATTCTAAGATAGGAGCCTCTTGCGGAAACAATAGTTCCTAGCTTGTTCTTATACTTATAAAGAACTCTTCCGCCTTTTTTTGCCGGAACATTATAACTATTTCTTATATATTCAAAACTCATGTTGTTAACTTAATTCAAGTTTTTTATCTGTAAAATTGTTTAATTTTACATCGTATTTTAACAAATTCTCACAGATAGCAATTAATAGCTGTCCGTCAGGTGTTGAAGGGTCAAACTGACTCGTTTCGTCTGTAGATGGTGCAAGTCTTTGATAAGTATAGTAAAAACGCCTTGCTAAAATTTCTGCCTCTGTCATTTGTTTTCCAACTTTTTTGTGATAGTATTTACAATTAAAATCAAATATTCTTCGTTTTCGGTCGCAACTTCTGCGCCACCAAACAATAGCCCAAGTCTAAACGACTCTAAATCAAATGTCAAGTTTTCTAGAATGGTAACTGTATTTTCTGCCTCTTTAATCTCATCATCGCTAAAATTGAATTGTTTACCAATTAATTGAGCTTCTTTAATTAATTCATTAACATTTTCTTTTGTAATTTTCATTATTTTCTTTTACCAAATATTTCCAGTTTGTTTTTTCTTTTCTGTATCATACTGTTGAATTGCCCATACGATTGCGTAATTACACCACAAAAAATAATAGGAGTAAACATTACAGTCTACTTCCCAGAAATCCGAAAATTGGAAACCGTTTTCGGCTTTGAAGTCCATTGCGGAACGCATTGCAGTTTCCGCGCCTTCATCAGCATTCCACAAAACTTCATGCCTTACTTCTTCGCGGGTTTCATCAGAAACCTCGCTCTCATCCATCCATTCCTCTATCCTAGCTTTGAAATATTGCGGACTGAATTCTTCAATAGGATTGTGTTTATCTTGTGCGGCGCATTTTTCCGCCCAGTAGGTCGGACTAATCTTTAGTTCATTTTGGCGGAAAAACTTGAACATATCTTCAGTTCGGCTAAAGACATAAGTTCCCATATCGCCGGAATAAACTAAAGTTCCAGGGTAAGTAACTATTTCAAACCATTGATTCCAAGAACATTCTGTATTAGCAAACCTTAAGTGTCTATATAGGCTATCATCCCTGATAATTTCAATTTTGTGATTCTTTACACACTCTAGAAATTGTTCTTTAGTGCAAGCTGGTTTTGGATAATCATAAACCTTTTCTTCCAAATCATCCAAAGATTGCACTAGCACACTTTTTTTAGCAATTAAATCGTCTTGCCACAAAAGTTCAAATGGATTATTCATATTTAGTTAGTTTTCTTTTCCCAAATTCTATTTTCCGCAAAAGCCAGCGCTCTACGTTTACGTTCAGCATATGCTAGCTCAAAAGCTTCGTCCGAAAGAATTACATATGAGTCATAATATCTGACTTCATAATTTCCAAAAGGTGCTTGTTTTATCAAGCCATATTGGATAAAACCAGTTTTATCCCACTCTTTTAGAGTGTCAAAATCCCAGCTATTTAATTGCATTTCATCTACACGCCCACCTTTTTCAGACGCACTGGCCTCAAGAAAAAGCAGCAATTGATATTCTTTTTTAGTTAAAATTTTGTACATATGTTTTAGTCATTTAATAAATTCCTGTAATAAAATGTGGAATGTGTTTTCCCTGTGTACAGCCAATAACAGGTGACATCATGTCTACCCCGCGAACATCGCAACCTTTGGTTTTCAAAATCTCATTATACCAGCTTTTCTTGAACTTATCATCAATTTTTTCAAGTTTAACTAATGTGTGAAATCCTGAATGAGTTTTAATAAACTCTAAACAATCTGTATTAATAATCTTCTCTAATTGTAAATAAGTTTCTGTAAAGTCAACAGAATCAAAATCAAAGCCAAAGTAGTGTTTCGTACCTGAAGCTTTCTGAATTTCAGACAATGCTAGGCTATTTGGATTATAACCATCATAAGGAGAAGTAATCTTTTTAGCCAGTTCAATCAAGAGATTTTTTGCAGCTTTTTCTAAATCTCGCGGGTTGATGGAGATATACAAAGCGAGGGATTTCTCGGAAATAGGAATATCTGCTTTAGCTGTGTATGCCCCCAATTCTACTTCCATCTGTTTAATCTTGCGTAACATGTATTTCTTATCTGATGTAACCCGCTTAATGCTCAGCTTGTCTGAAGGAACTTCAGAATCGTACTTTTTTCTGCTTAGAAGTGAGATATAGTAAGTTTCTGTAGAACTTAATTCCGGAAGCCAGTCAATGAATTCTCGCAATGCTACTTCGTCTTGAATAATTTTGTAGTTCTTCATATCTAAGATTTTAGCACAACGATTTATAATGTCAACCATAAATGCAAAAATCCGCGAAAAATAAATTCTCGCGGATTTTAATCATTTTAAGTTCGCACTCAATGTAGCGCGTCACATACCTATAGCAAGCCCGCCTTTAGCGCGGAAGCTAAACCCCATATCAAAATAAATAATGTATGTATAAATGCTTGCAAAAAATTCATATTAAACTACGGCTCTACCCTGTAAAAGTCTGATAATAATCACTATTAATACTATTACTAATAGCAGGTGAATTAAACTTCCACCTACGCCACCAACAAATCCAAACAGCCAAAGCACTACTATCAAAAGAATCAACAATTCTAAAATTCCCATAACATTATTCTCCGTCAAACAGAAATAACCGAAAATAGATATTAATCTAGTTTGAAACTATAGTTTACTACATCTAGATATAATTGTCAAGTCTTACTAGGTTTTTAGACTTTACATCTTAATTCGAGGAAAATTGCTTTCTTCCGCAACCTTAATAGATTTTTGAGAACCTGATGAGACAGCATCTTTCAGTGACAAAGCGCCACGGCTATTATCTTTTGCGTTGATAATTCTGTTTCCATCTCTAACAAGAGTGATGCCTTTTGGTTCAAACAAGTTTTTTAATTCCTTTAATAAATTCAAAGCAGAATCAATGGTAATTTGTTCATCTCTGCCATTAATTTCTAAAATAATGCCTTTAATCATAGTGCCCTTGTAAATTGTTGATTTTAATGGAGATGGTGGAAGTCGAATCCACAACCTTTCGCTTGCAGGGCGAACGCGCTGCCAGTTGCGCCACATCCCCTTATTTTCCAAACTTATCTTTGCGGAAAGCACTTAGCCAACCGACAAAATACAGAACTTTTTCAATTAGTTTTTTCATTTTCCAATTCCAGTAACACTTCCGTTGGGTCTACGGATTCTAACTTCGACAATCGTTTTATTTTTCTCTGTACATTGTCTGCGAAACCAAGTACGTGCTTTATCTTTGGCGTCTTCATCAGAGTAACATTGAATCTCTTTTACATCTTTGTTGCGGTAAGTTATCCAGTATTTATTCATGATTTCAATTTTATTTTATCCGAAAACCATCAATACACAATTGGTGATTTAATTTCAAATATGGTTGGGACAGGTAACGCTCCTGCCTCTATGGTTTTTCAGACCATCACTAATCTATCTCAGTTACCCAACCTTGATGATGGTTAAACTTTGGTAATTTTCGGAAATAACTCCCACAAAAGTTACCGGCCTTTGTGGTCTAGGACTAAACATGTACAATTTGCCCAACCTCTTTCCGTAACCATCAAGAATATAGTAACAGTATTTAATTGACTTGTCAAGTTGTTTTTGGCTGCGGAATTAGGGGTTTCACCTAAGTTTTTCAGTTGCGCAACTGAATGTCCTATTAACCTAACATAATGTTTCATATGTTTTCTTTTCGGTCGGCTTACTAGACGATTCCGCAATAAATTGTCAATATGTTGCTTCAATCATAAGTATCTAAATAGTAGATACAAAACAAATAATCCTGACAAACTTCCAAGGAGTATCGCGGAAAATGTGCTTGTCGGTATTTTTAAATAAAATGAAAATTTCCTACTCATCTTCTTTAATTCCTTCAATAGCCAGAAGAACAAGTTCATCTTGATTAAGATTATGCTCACAGGTTGGCGAACATTCCCAAACTCCAATTTCACCTAACGGATTTACTCTTGTTAAACAATTTCCATCTGTTGCTGGATTTTTACTGCAAAGTCTACATTTCATTATTTATAACCTTAATTTGTTTTATAAGTCGTCAATGTTTACAGCTTGAAAAAAAACTCTATGAACCTTGCTCTTTTCATGTTTGATGAAATTATGTGTATCTTTCGAGCTTCTGATAATTGAGTCAGCTTGTTCAGAATTAAACAACTCAGCTTCATGTATTTTTGCGGTATATCCACATCCACCTTTCCGCCAAAAGTAAGCTACATTTCCATTTGGTGGTGTGCGATTTTCTAAATAATATAAATCCATTTACTCTTCTAGTTCTATAAGGTAGTTGTTTAAGTCTTCTAGCCCAGATTCAGCAAGCAGTGTATCTTCTTCCGCGAAGTCTTGACATACTTGCTTTAATTCTGCCTCAGACCATCCACAAAAGGCACAAACTCCACTTGAAACAGCCATTGAATAATTTTCTCTACCTATCTCTGGGTTGCAAGCAAAACATCTGACTAGAAATAAGTTACCAGTGTGGTCACGGAAATTAGGTTTTCTATCTTGACTAACTAGCTGCATAACTACTGTTTTATTTATTCCTGTACTCATATACTTACTTCAAAGTAAAAAATTAAATCGGCGGCATCGAATCCCGATTCTCGACGATGCATAGGCTCTCTGCTCAATCCGTATCATATGAGCGTTATGGAAACGGAAACTGTAGCTTCCGACCGCTACTTAATTGCCTGTAATTAACTTATTTATCGTTCTGTTATACGACACCGATTTAAACAGAAGCGGCGAGACTCGAACTCGCAAGGGCTTTTATACCCACGGCATTTTTCAAGAATGCTGCCTTATCCAGTTAGGCTACGCTTCTAAAGTTAACAAACTTCTAAGTAATAATCAGTAAAATCTATTTCAAACTTTTCAAGTTTTTCTTTTCCGGTATCAACGGATAGAATAACGTAGGTAGATTCCCACTCTACTTTAATTTTCAAATCGCGGACAAATCCTGAAAAACTTGGATTAGGATTAATATAAGCATAAACAGTTACATGTTTATCTTTCAGAGAATCTAGCAAAATTTGTTCAATTGTTTTTTTCATGTTTTTCTACAAAAATAATAGGAAGCGTCCTACTCTAGACGAACGGACAATTAAATCCCGTACAGTTCGTTAAGCTGTGTCTATTCCTGAAGCTCGCAAGTGGATTTGAACCACTGAATACAAGTTTTGCAGACTTGCCCCTTGAGCCTCTTGGGTATGCGAGCATGTTATTTATACTCTATTGTCAATTAACTGTCAAGAATTTTCTTTGATTTCTTTTTCCGCAAGCTTTTTAGCGTTCCAATCCTTAGTTTTGAAACTTTGCGGAGAATTCCCGAACCTATCACTTGTACAAAGTCCACAGCGGACTTGACGTTTACACTTTTTACGTTTGTGATTTGCCATACTTATACCTTAAGTTCTTCTGTAAATTCTTCTGACCTTTTTGCCGTAACCATAATGCATTCCCCTCCACCATCTAAAACAATAGCCGGAATTCCGTCTTCATAGTTATTCTGTTTAGCTTGGTCTTGCACAAAACTTTTTAGATTTTCCCAAATTTCATCAACTTGGTTGAATGTGACCCCGAAGGGCGCTAACTTTACACAGAGCAAACCTTTTGCGGTCAGTCTGTAAACTTCTTCGTCTTCTTGTTTATTAATATTCATAGTAGCGGTAGAGGTAATCGAAACCTCGTCTGAACTTTGAAGGAGTCCTGTCCTGTCCATCTAGACGATACCGCCAAAATTTGCAACAGTGGCATTAGTTTTTGCTCGCCCTTTCGGAGATTGCCTGTTGCCGCAATAAATTTTCAAAGTTCTTCAACATCAAAAATATCTGCTTCGTCAACTGGTAAATCAAAGTTTACATTACCAGTTCTGGCTAAATTTTTTGCTTGAGTTCTTGCGTCTTCTTCAGAATCCGCGTCAACTGTAACAGAAAAGTATAACTCGACTGAACCGTTTAGCTGATATTTCATAATTTTACTATTGTTTCGTACTCTTTTCCATCAATTTCTACAATATCCCATCCGTAATTATCATTATCAAAACACCAATGGTCTACATCAGATGATAACATAATACCTAGCGGATGAAAAGTCTTTTCCGCAAAAATAATACAATCTAAATAATCCTTACAAACATCACCAGTGTTAAACACACTTGACTCGTTTTTGAATGAAATGCTTACATTTTTATAAGCGCCATCTCTTTCTGTGTTTATATGAATTATTGGTAACATTTAATCTATAAATAAATCAAATCAACAAGTTGACCCTATAGTACGGCGAGACTCCGACTCGAACGGAGATGAGTTTTTAGGCTCGCGGCGTTAGCAGTGCCGTGCAATAACCAATTATGCGACCTCGCCTAAAGTTTTCTGACAATCTTATTATCGCATTTTTGTCGAATCTTGTCAACAGTTATTTAGCGATTTAGCAAAAATCAGAAAACAGTTAAGTTAACCTTATTAATCAGCGCCTGTAACGACGATTCCAAGAATTGTAAGTAACCATTTCATCGTTAGTTTTACCTCCTATTTAAGCATTATATCCGTTTTCTCTTATGTGAGCAAATTCTTTAATTAAATCATAAAGACACCAACGACAAATTGTTGCGGAAACTTTCATTCCGTCGCCAAAAGGCGAACCGTACCCAGCAACAAAATCAATCTGGTGCATGTCGTCAAATTCTTCACCAAATCCGAAAGAATCTTCATCGCTATCTACGCTGTAGGTCTTCTTACATTTGTTGCAAGTGAAACCTGTAATATCTATACATTCACGTTGAACTTTTATTGTGTTTACTGGCATTAACGTTTACTTCTGTTTTTACGAATATTGTCTATTAGCAAAGATAAAAGAAATTGCGGAACCTGGAAAGCCAGCATCGTAACCAAAAAAACTAAACCACGAATACAGAACTTACCGACATCATAAGCTACTTTGATTCCATCTATCGGTGATTCTTGAATATGGTTTACAAAATCCGCAATGATAGTGATAAACCACATAAAATTGAAGTACAGTCCTAAAAGGACGCCAGCTACAATAAGCGTAAATCTCAAAATAAACAATGAAGATACCACATTATTCTGATAGCTGTTTTTAATTTTTTGTAAAATTCTCATATTTTTAATAATTGGAAATGTCTCAATAACTGCCTTCTCTCACCTTCCAGTGGCTCAGTAGCAATAGCAGTAATTGAATTGTTATAAGGTTCCATAGGTTCGCGGAAAATCTTAAACTGAACATTATTATCAATTAAATAAGCCATTGCTTGTTGCAATGCAAATTCATTTTCCACACCAAGAACCACAAAAGAAGGATGCTGACTTTGACCTTTTGCTTGTTCCCAGATAGCATGCCCGCCTTGGACAGTATACTGTGGAACCGGCAAATCTTTTCGGACAATAATGTAAGAATGCTTTTCAACATGCTTACCAATATATTGAATTAGCTTCTTTCCTAGTTTATCAAGTCTCTTATATTTAATCTTAAAATTCGTAGACTCGATGCCGCCAAAAAGTTCTGCATTGGCATGAATTTCCGCAAAAGCAGTGATGAGAAGAGTCATCAAAGTTTTCGCGGGAAGATTTCTTTCCATGATTTGTTCGTACTTTTCGGTATGCATAATCATGTCCAAACCAATAAGTTCCGCAATTAAATGCTCTTCAGGATAAACATCTAAAAAAATCATCTTACTATAAAACTCATGGTCTGGAAAATGCTCTCTATTATCAGCATCTACGATTCTACAAGAAAATTTTCCTGCGTCGTGATACTGGTTATAGGTTTTTATTGTGTTCCAATCATGAAGATTGTTGACAATAAATTTATGCTCTTCTAAGAACCATTTGGGCAATTTGAATCCATCAAAATAACCCAAAATAAGTTTGCGTGTGTTCTGCCACACTGCTTCTCCGTGCTGTCGCATTGTAAGTCCACCTTGAAAACATTTGTCCATCTGTTCTAACAATTCTTTTTGCTTCTATGTCATAATTTTCTCCAAAATTATTAAATAAATATTATCTTTTTTATGTAAAACTGTATTTAGTGTCCATCCTTCAATGCAGTTGCGATTTATAACTTCCGCCAAAGTTTCACAATAACCATTATGATTCCTAAGCTCAACTGTAATACTGTCGTAAATCTTAGAAGCTGGGTTTACAGAATTTTTTCCCGCTTGGTAAGCATCTTGGGCTAAAGTCTTTTCTCTACTGCCGTATTCTTCAAATGCGGAATAGTAACCAGATTCATTTATCCAAAACTCTTCAAAAGTCATTATTTAACTGTTCTTTCTACAGTACTTGATTCGCCTTGCACATAGCGTGATTGTGTGTTGTTATAATAGTCAGTTCCAGTGTGAATATTCTTATTCACACTTTCTACAAAAGTAGGATTTTTAACTAGAGCATTTAGAAAATTCCAAGCATACGAAGTAACTCTTTTCTCTGCGTCTAGTTGCACTGTAAGATTTATTATTTCTATATTTCTTTCCTTCGCGGAAACTTCTTGTTCCCTTCGTTCAATCTCTTCTTGCTTTTTCAAAGCAGCCCGCAAAAATTCTAATTCCTTTTCTTTTGCGGTAATAGTATTATTATTTCTTACAAGAGCTTCTTCATTTTGTTTGATTGTGACTTTAGCTGTTTCTAGCTCTGCTAGTTGTTCCTGTAATACTTTACCAACCTGTGCAGGTAAGTTCTTTGTAATTGCGTCTCTAATCTCTTGTTCTAGTGCCAATTTATTTTTCCTTTATACGAAAATCTATACTTACAGTGCCTTCGGTGGTAATCGAAACCACGTTGACGCAGTGTTAGAATCTGCCGCTAAAATCCTCTCAGCTACGAAGGCATAATTTTTCTTTCAGTTAATCACGTTTCCAGTTTTTTGGGTCGTTGAAATCTTTTAATTGTTTAATTTCCGCCATGCTAAACTTATGCTCTAAAGCTTGATTACATATTCCGCGTAGATAATCTATAAGAGTTCGGTTATATAAACAGCCATAACATAATGTTGGACTTCCAGGTTTTGCGGAACAAGTCTCACATTCTTTAAATTGTAATTTTTGAAAATTCTTAAGTTTCATAATTTTGAATGCGGAGAGTTTGACTTGAACAAACAACATTCAGTTTAACAAATAAATGTTTTCACTGACGCTCTAACCATTGAGCTATCTCCGCGTGACGAAGTTATACTGTTATCACCATTTAAATTTTATCAACAAAAATATAAACATAAAATTATAGGACTCGAACCTATAGCCGCTTAGCTTTTTACTTATTTTGGGTCATGGCTCCTGTTAAGCGGACTAGCCAATCGTTGATGCCTTTCTTACGCATCAATTCAACATTACCATTCTGTCAAATTTTATGTAATCGTCTCTCCGATTTGTCCAGAATATGTATAACATTAGGTTTCATCGGCTAACGCTTCACCGTTTTTCTAGAGCGGCTAGAATCCGCAAACGGCTGCATCTCTTCAATTCTTTATGCAGGATGTTCCAAATTTGATCCGAAGTTTATCCGCTTATTCTTGTATTTCGCGGCATCCTGCAATCTTTAAAGGAAGATGGCTACTTTTCAGTAGTTGGCGGTAATTTTGATGCCCGCCTAGTTAACTCACGGAATTTTTTCCGGAACATCTTCCTCAAACTTTACAAAAGTAACTTTCAAATCCAAATGATTGTTACGGTTTACTATTTCTGACGCCTGAAGTGCCGACCAACAACTAACCGCAAAACTCTTGCCGAAGGGTTTAGGTTTAATGTCAGATAGCTTGTTTTTACAAACAACAACCAAATATGAGCCTTACGTGGGAATTTAACCCAAAGTGATTTTCTCATCATAACCTGAGTATTCTCACCACCTATCTAAAATCCTTCGCCAGAAGTTGTTATGCTTCTCAAACTTTAAGTTCGCGGGCATTATTTCCGCATTTTAGATAGTCCTCAACAGAGTTTTCGGAAGGCATAAATTTCAAATATCTTTTCTTTTCCCAACTTCTGAATTGTACTTGATTACAAAGCCTGTGTCAAGCCACTATTTCATTATTTTTGGGGAAAATATGTGAACAATTCAAGTTAAGCCCACCCAGGATGTTCACTATAAATTTTCTGACAAATCAAGCATTTCCTTATTGCCCAACTAGATATATGTCCGCCATAGTATTCTGGAGCTTTTATATCCTCATAACTAATTATTGGGTCATTGTTTATACAATTGATATTCATCCAATCAATAAGTTCGTCCAACGTAAGACCTTCCGGTACTTCATTTTTAGGACAAAAACAATAAGGACTTAACGATATTTCGTAAGCTTTACGTTTTTCTTTATTTATCTTATTTCCCATTTTATCTTACATAGTCCAAATTCAAACAGTAAGACTCGAACTTACAATTGACATGTCATCGCTAGCGTCTACCAATTCCGCCATACTTGAAAATCAGTGATTCCTAAAAGGTTGCGGCTCAACATTACGGACTTCACCTCAATCCATAAAACACCCTACTACGGTAAAACGTCTAGGAACAAATTCACCCAAGCCTAGTTCCATCATAGACTCCCTCCCTGGATTATCCGCTTTATTAGTTAAATCACAATACTCCCTGCCGCGCTTGCAGCGGCACATTGGCAAGGTTTGAGCTTGCCTCCTCTTCTTTGGTTGGGATAAGGGAGCGTAAACTATAGGAGAGAAAGGACTTGCACCTTCAGTTGAGGATTTATCTCGCTACCGTCTAAAGATAGTGCGTCTGCGTTCCGCCACTCTCCCAAAAAAATCTAAAATGTTCTAATTTCAATTTTACCAGCGTAAACTTTATTCCAATAACCTCTCATATCAGGAAGATTAATTCCGTATTGCTTACACCACTTTCTCACCGCGTTATCTGAAACTTTATAAATTTCTCCAATTTTAGTCATAGGATATTGTGATACAAGTAAAATTAAGTCTTCTTTTGAAGGTCTGTTTTTAACTTTTCTAGATGCATCAAAAGAACATTTGTAAGAGCAATATTTTTGATTGTATCTCTTTTGTATGACTTTTTCACCACAAAAGTTACACTTAATTAGGTCTTTTACACTAACTAAAACTCTTCTTCCGCGTTTTTCAGCAATTTTTAATTGTGGGTCTTTTTCTGGGATATAAAAGTACATTTCTTTTATATCGTTGACGCGCATATAATTTAGACGTTGCCTATTCGCATTTTCACTATTTAGTCTTACAAACCAGCTTAAGCCCTTTTTCCAGAATTTGGAAGCCATCATAACGCCATCTTTTGTGTGATGTCTGGCGTGTTCAGAGGCAATCGTTAGTTCTAGATTATCTGGATGGTTATTAAGTTTGTTTTCGTCAACATGATGAACAACTTCATCCGGATTTAACCACCTATTTACTTTGGATGCATATACTTGTCTATGAAGTAAAACTGCACCATTCGTCATAGCTAACGGATTTTTTACATCATTAAAGTACAAATAACCTTTGTTATATACACCAACTTCAGAGGGAATCACATAATCTTTGGGTTCAACACTAAAATCTTTCGCCAACTGGCTTTTTACAATTCTGTGTGTCTTTGCTGCTAACTTACATTCTTCGCATCTACATTTATATTTTCTATATGTAGAGTATTTTCCGTGTTCCATTCAACAATACATACTCCTAAACTCAATTTATGTATTAAGTCTAACATACTTTGTAAGTATTGTCAATAGTAAAGATGGCTTGCCTCGGAATCGAACCGAGAAACAATCACGAATTTTTAAAAATCGCCGCTTTACCTTATATTTGCGTAGCAAGCCTAAATTCTAGCCGTCTCTCTTCTGTTAGCAACGCTTACGGCTCAAAGGTTGCGATTCACGGTGAAGAGCGCCGCCAAGTCAGAAAATGCTGATGTACGTCAGACTTGGAATTGAGTACATCAGAGATTCTATGGTTTAATAACTGCATTCACAAAAGGTGAAGCAGTTGGTATTGGTTTAACTTTTTCTACTTTTTGCTCTACAACAGTAATTGTTCCTTCAAAAACTCCGAAATTTGAATTTTCACTAAAAGTATAAGTTTCTGCGATTTCATCATCTCGCATAGGTCTTGTCAGAATCCACAAATCACTATCTTTCCATGTCATGTTTACTAATTTTACATTTGGGGGAAGTTTTTTTGTTTGTGTTCCGCCAAGTTGTCTCACACTTTGGTTATCTGTGCATCCTACAAGAGACAGCAGGATAAAAATTAGAAGTGTAAATTTTTTCATATTACTTACTTAAGTTTTCCAAAAACCATTTAGCTTCCGGGTCTTCATATTGAAGATACATTTTACGTATTAAGACCTGTATATCCGCGATTTTAATTTCAGAACGCCTACCGTGAGCGTTTTCGTCTGTCGCCGCAACTTCTAGAGTATACATGGTGCTGCCTGTAATTTCAAGGCCAGAATTCAAAAAATCTTCTTTGGTAAGTTTCTTAAACATGAGTTTTTCCCCGAATTATCTCTAGTGGAATATCTACCCACTGACTTCCCGCAAAGTGACTGGAAATTCTATCATAAAACTCTACATGTGCTGTATATATTTTTCCGCGCTCACACTCTAAGATAAAATCTACATTCGCCACATTCCGGTAATTTGCTCTAATCCATTCGTCAATTTCTTTTGTAACTTCCATTTAATTCTCAAGTTTAGTCCATGTGATAAAGTCGTCATCAAGTGCCAACGGAAATTCACTAATTTTAGTCCTATCTGTAGGAATTCCTAAAACCAGATTCATTCCAATCGCGGTAATCAGGTAGTACCTATCAAATCTTTCAAGTTCCGTGGCTTGTAACTTTGTACCTACAATCCAGTTATTCTTTTCCGCAATTTGTGCTGGTGTTTCTTTAATCATATATTTTGGTGTAACCGCAAGGACTCGAACCTCGATGACTTTTTATTGCGATGCTTCAGACATGCCTTCCACATCTTTTATTTATCGGCAGATTTACGCGCTGCTGTGTCTACATTTCACCACGGTCACAAAAATTGGTGCGGAGTGCAAGAATTCGCGCTTGCTTTATTTGCTTAGGTAATCAACCCAGCATACGATAATACATAACCGTCCACTCCACTTAAATCCGGATGGAGGGAATCGAACCCCCATTGCGCACCAATCTAGTGCTAACTATATTATAAGTATAGCGTCTTACCATTAGACGACATCCGGTTAAATCGCGTTTGCTTAGTTTAATTTACTATTTCTAGTAAGTCATATCGGTCGTTACCTTGTTTTTATTCCAACCCCTGCCATATCTTCCGCCCAGCTTCGACTTAACTTTTGAGATGTTGAACAAGATTAAACCAAGCAAATTTTCAAATATGTGTTTGAAAGGCGGCTGAGTATTTCTGACCAACTGCACAAGGAGCAATGAGTGCAGCTACCCAACCTTTCAAAACTTTTCGGTCTTCGTTGACCGTGAAAGCATCTTACCATTAGCCTTTCTGTTCGTCAAGTACTTTTTCACTTTTATTTTTTTTTGCGGATTGGATTGAATACCAACTCACAGGTGAATTCACATAGTTCCTGTGTTTCTGTTTCGGCAGGCCTTACCGCGTGTTTGACCACTCGCGCATTAAAGCGAGTGCGCCCTGTTCCTTCCACGCCGCCGCAAATATAAACTATTATTTCTGAATAACATATGACTTGCTGTACAAAGATTTGTTAAATAAAAACGAAAGTTCTGATAAACATATACCGTATTTTTCTTTCAGTTGCTTGTAACTCATATTTTTATTATATTTATCGTAAAATAAAACAGACAAAAATTCACTTTTGTATTTTCTAGCATGCTTAGCCGCCTTTTCTGAATGTTCCAACCTCTTAGCTAGTGGTTTGTCCATCATATTTTGAGAATATGTACCAAGTTCTATGTTGTCCCATGAATCGTCCATAGAATTACCATTTAGATGACGAGCAACTAATTTTTTATCAAATATTTTGTCCCCAAATTTCTGATATGCTTGCAATCTAGAAAACCGTATAGGATAAGTTTTACCCTTACAATTAAAAGTAAAATGTTTATATTTCACAATTTTACCTCTGATATAAGGTTTTAAAATTTTTCCTTTGGGGCCAAAGACATTCCCATAAAAGTCAATTACATAACCCACACTGACTGCTTGTACCAAAAATTTAAGTCCTTTGCTTAATTCCAAACTAAAATTTACCTCACTTATTTTAGATATTGAAGGCAAGTATCAGGCTTTGAACCTGAAATACAACCTTACCAAAGTTGCGTGTTACCAATTACACCATACCTGCATTTTTCCTAGTTGTCAAGGAACTTCATAGTAAAATCAGTTTACTACTTTTCAGCCTCATTGTCAATAGGAATTTTGGTTTTGACAGGGAAAACAGAATAGACAATCTCGGAATAACTTCTCGTGTCCATTTCAACTATTTCCCACCGATGGCGCAAAAAATAAGCATGTAATGCTGGAAATAATTGACAAGCCTTTATTCTGTCAACAGTAACATTTACCATATTACAACTACCCTTAAATTCTTTTTCTAAAGTTTCAGATATTTGTTTAATTACTTCATAGTACACTTTCAGATGCTCATCTCTGGACAGCAAAATTTCTTCTGGTGTTTTTGTCATACATTCCTTTCAACAAGATGTAAATTTTTTATTTAATCAAATCCCATTTTTAAAATATGTGATGGTGGTTTTTCTTGTATTTTAAATTGAGTACTGCTTCCCTGATAGCTATTTGAACTGTCATTGATAGAAATAACCCAACCAAAATCAGAAAATTTCTTTTCCAAAGGTCGCCGAATATGATTAGCTATATTTACGTGTACATTGACCCAAACATAAGTTGTCTTTCCATCGCGGAAATCCCTATTTAGTTCTTCTGAGACTTTTTCGACAATTAAATCAAAAGCTTCTTGGTCATCTGACGATAATTGAGCTAGAATTTCTTCCGGTCGTTTCAACATAAATAATCCTCCAAAAGCGTTTTCGACTCTCAGAGGATAATTCATTTGAGCCTAATTGTCAACACTTTATTTTACTTTACAACCGGAACATCGCCAAACTGTCCGTTTTGTGCCGCAAAAATCTGACCATTCGCACTGCTGATACCGTACCACCAACCTGTAGAAGAGCGCCACACAGCCACATCGTCCTTTCCATCTCCGTCATAATCTGCCGGAACCAAAATATCGTAATATGGGGAATTTTGCGAACCCCAATAAACTGTAGTAGTTAGAGAGTTTGAGCTATTTCTAATATACCAATAACTATCTTTAAATACCGCAAAATCAGCTTTTTTATCCCCGTCAAAATCAGACATAACTGGTGTGCCGCCAAAACTTCCGAATAATAAATTTCTAACTTGTCCTGTATAGCTTTCCTGCCAAGTCCAATTTCCATTATTAAATACTATTGGGTCAGCCTTTTTGTCTCCGTCTATGTCCTCCGCAAAAGGAACATCTCCAAAATTTCCTAAATTATAATTTAACAGTGTTCCATCAGAACTTTTTAGAATTGCCCAGTATCCACCAATAAAAATTGCAATGTCAGTTTTACCATCAGCATCATAATCGGCTGGAACTTTTACTTCGCTTGGAGTCCCAAACATTTGGAATAGATTTCCACCTGACGAGTTCTTAACTAACCAGTATCTTGTTAAGGCTCTGTAGACCGAGAAATCATATTTTCTGTCGCCATCATAATCTCCCGGAACTGGTATATCTAAATAAGGACTGTAAGACGCGCCCCACAAGACAGTATTTAGTTGTCCGTTAGAACTTTGAAGGATTTTCCATTCTGAGGTATTCCCGCGCCAAATAGCAAAATCAGCCCTGCCATCTCCATTATAGTCGCCTTTTTTAGTTATTTGCGGTAACGGTGTAGGATTTGGTGTAGGATTAGGGTTTCCATTATTTGCCGGATAAATAAATCTAGCGCCGTTTTGGTCGTCAATTTTAATAGATGCACATCTTCCATCAAAATGAGCGTATGCCCGCATTGTTGCATCATCATCAAGACTGTGGCCTAATCCTACAGTATGCCCTAACTCATGTGACATAACTTCCTGTACATTACATGGATTACTAAAGTGACAGCTTGCGTAAGGGTTAAAGCTTAAATTTGCTTCAATAGCTTTATAAAATGTAATTCCATTTACTACTTTTGTTTGAAATGGGTCATATTGAATAATCCCTGCTGCCGCCAAAATTCCTGAACATCCACCTGATGGGGGTGAAAATGGAGGATAAGAATCACAATTATTAAAGGAAATTGTATTTTCACCATCTAATGACAGCAAAGCACATCCGGAAGTACTTCCGGCATTACTTAACCTTAAACTGCTGCCAGAAACAGTTGACCATGCACTCAAAGAATTACCTATCAAGCTAACATTATAGCCAGCAGGAATTCCAGAAGTATTTATCTTGTATGGAACAGATTGGTTCAAATCTGCCCCAAACCATCTCAATGGTGGATTATTTAAGAGTGTAAAATTAGGAATTGAATTAACAGATAATTCCAATGGCTTTGTTTGAATTTTACTACCATTATAGTATTTTGCGAAATGCGCATCTGATTTTAACTTCAGATTTTTAATTTTTTCTGCAAGATTAGAGGTAAAGATTGCAAAATCTTCTTTTTGAGTATTTACGGAATTTAAGTTTAGAATATTTACATTAGATAATCCTAAATCTCTCGAAACAAAGAGATTACCGTTTTCCGCCGAAACTGTGTACTTGCCTAAAAACCACTGATATGTTCTAAGTGAACCATCCGCCCAAGTGTCTAAATACAATATAACATCTTCATTAATACTGTATTCCGGAACACCGTAAAGTATTGAGCCTACGTTTTTATAAACGCCGCCAACTTCTTTAATTGTAATTTGAGAAGTGCTTAGCTGACCTTTGTAGACTTCGATAACCTCAAGAGTTGTATATGTAAATACAGCCATAGTTGGGTTATCCTGACGAGTTTCTTTTGCTATTACTTTTCCGCGAATAATTAGGCGGGAACCTACTATCAAGTCATTATCTGTTGGAACTATCACAGTTGTTCCAAAAGCAAAAATAGCTGACAAAGCAATTACTGCTATGCAGCTTACGAATTTTTTAATCATGTTTATCTCCTGATAACGGGGTTTAAGGGGAAGATTTTGAAGGTGCCAAGAGGGAGTCGAACCCTCTAAACCCAGAGTCACAATCTGGGGCTTCCACTCTTTAGCTTTTGGCACATTCCTGCACGGAAAATCGAATTCCGAAAGAAACCTTATGAGAGTTTCCTGCTTCCAAAGCTACAGGCTTAAACTAACTTATCATAACCATATAAAGTCTTAAAAGCATCCAACTTTTCTAATATTTCCGCAAAACTATTATTTTCTGAATAATGATGTTCCACAAATACCAACAAAACACCTTCTGAATCTAGATACTGCTCTATCCAAATAGTTCCGGAATTTTCTGAATCAAAATCACATTCAAAATTATAACCATTCTTATAAATGGACAACATTACACTTCCATCAACTCCCGGAAAAGCATCGAAATTATCAAATCCTTTTCTTGCGGCTAGATAGAGCAACGATAACGCCGCACCAGCAGTTTCCGGTTTCGCGGGAATACCTTCACCAAAATGCCAGCCTTTTTCTAAGGCTTTGAATGATTCTATTTTTTCTTTTGTTTCATCTAAAGTCATGATTTTTGTCCATCTTTTTTGCCTTTTTCGTAAGCAAAAATCAACCCAACAGTACACAAAATACTACCTATCACCATGTTGAAAATACAAAATAACTTCCACCAACTGTCAAACAATGGCAGGCTGTTAATAGCACTTACCACATATACGCCGCCTAACATAGTAAAAATATGTGCTGAAATAGGTATTTTTAACTTAAATTTCATTTTACAGGTGTGACACGACTCGAACGTGCAATATCCATTACGGATGGGAAGTTTGGAGCTTCCTGAGCGGCCAATTGCTCAACACACCTATTAAATTTAATTGCGGTAATGCATGGGAGTCGAACCCAATATTTCTAGTTTATGAGACTAGCGTGATAATTCCGTTTCACTCGCCCGCAGCAATATTACTTATACAGTTTAAGTCACTTAAGAGCTTTTGTCAAGAGGTTTTATGAAATGTCTACATCAGTTCCGGCATCTTTCTTTTCCTGATAATAGTTGTGTGTCGAACGGTCAATTTTAAATATCGGGAAAATGGCTCTTAAACTTGCCGACAAGATAAAGAACAAAGCAATTCCCATAAACATAATTACCATAAGAGTAGCAAACAAGTGTTCTCCACTCTCGCCAGCATATTTAATAATCTCAAACAGTGTGTTCATAAACTACCTTAATATTAGATTTGTCAGTTTTTAACACTAGCACTTGAATTCCATGTTTTACTTCTTTACAATATATTGACTTCGCGCCGAAAAACTTAACTTCTGTTTCTAAGTCACTAGCATCAACACTGTGAGCACTTTGGAATAATATAGATTCATATTTATCACAGCCGCCGTAACCTGTGACCATCAAATGTTTTACTTTAGTCTGGATAAAATATTCAGCAAATTTTTTATTTTCATGCAATCTTATAACTAAGTCAACTAATTGCGGACTACCATGTTTTATCTTGACTTTGAGATTACTCATATATTTCTCTCAATTAAATCTGCTATTTTTGCCGGGTCTTCTCCAAACAAAGCTAGCCTTTTTGCTTCTAAAAGTAAATCAGTAAATTTATCAGATTTACTTTCAAAACGCTTATCCTTGGATACTAAGTCAACAAGGATTTTCCTTTCTTTCTCACTTCGTGGAATATTATCGTTGGATTCTAAAGCAAAGTCAAGTGGTAAAGTTTCGTTTTTGATTAAAACAAGTAAACTGCGATAATCCTTTTTTATTCTTTCGCGGATTTTATTTAAGTCTAGAAGATTGGTCTTAAATCCTAATTTTCCAGAAATACGAATCTCTACTACAGGTGCAAGGTCTTTATTTTCAGAAGTTAATTCTTTGTTAAGGTGCTCAAATAACTTTGTTTTGAATTCTTCTGGTGAATAGTTTTCGGAAGTTTCAAACCTTACACGTATAATTGGACGACGATAATAATCCTCTTTAAGTACAGCTTTGTGAGTTTTCTTTACTGTATCAACTTCAACAGAATAAACTCCGTGTTTATAAAAATACTCTTCTACATTACAAGACTCCACTGAACCAGGATTGTAGAGAAGTGAGTCTACCTCAAAGTTTTTATGTATATGTCCAAGAGCTATGTAGTTAAAATATTTTTTTAATTCCTTAACTTTCTCTACTGAAACACCTTTGATATGTGAGTTCAGCATTCCTTCAATCTCTGCATGTAAAAGTAAGACATTATAGACAGATGAATCATGTACGTCTCTAACCATGTCCATCAACCTAGTTAAGTTGTCCGAAGTAGACGAACCCCACCAGATAGAGCCGTAAACCCTTATTCCACATATATTTATAAATGAGCCTGTCCTTTTATTTTCGTCCCATTCTACTAATTTTGCGAAATCTTTTTCATAGACAGGCTCAAGTAGTTTTAAGAAACCCCAAGACGAGAGACTTCGTAAAAACGAAAAATCAGAAGAAGCATCCTTAGCATCGTGGTTTCCAGAAATTCCAATGCAAGGTATATTGTTTTGTTGTAATAGTTTCAAACATTCTACTGCATGATTCATCCCCTGTACGCTAGGAAGGCGCTGGTCGAAGATGTCTCCGCCAAGCAGAACCATGTCAACATTAGCGTCAATAGCGTATTTTTGTAAAGCATCACGGAAAGAATGATAAAAATCTTCAGTTCTTTCATTGCTGGAGTAGCGTTTCAATCCAAGATGAATATCGCTTGCATGAAGAAATTTAATTTTTGTACTTTTGCGTCCGATACAAACCCCTTAAAAAGAGCCACCAACCTAAGACTGCCCAAAACGGGTAAATTAATGGCATTGAAAGTAAGAAAAGTCGCGGATAATTTTGTAGAGGATGGTACTTGGCTTTCAAGAACAACTGGTCAAGAATTACCAAAACAGATATAAAACATCCTAGTATAAAATACAGTAGTGTAAATTCTTGTAAATTCATATTAATAAATATTAGGACTTTTTTCTGGAAAGTCAATTACTACTTGAGCAGATTCTAAACTTTGACCCCAACCAATCCAAAAAGCTCCGTAAAATTGTTCTTGTCCATTGTCTAACTTTAGTGCAAATGATTTATCGTGTTTTTCATTCACGAAACTCGGTTTTGCAAAGGTTTTATTACAAAGGCTATTATGGGCTGATGAGTACCATTCATAGTGTTGAATGATTCTGTCAACATTTTCTTCTGCAATGTCCGCATCTTGCCAATCATATTCCAGAAAAGATTCCTCTCTGCTAGTTCCGTTACTGTCGCCATCGGTATATTTTATTTTAATTTTGTACATAATTAAACTATACAACTAACAATCCTACAACTACTGCATCAACTGTAAACTCTCTTTCGCTATACATTTTTAATCTTCATTTTTTCCTTTCAAAGTTAGTTGTTAAATTTTTATCCAGAGTTTACCTGGATAGTTTTTGAAAAATTAGTTCCAGCAAATCGTTAAATGCGGAAATTCAATTGACCTGTTAATGTGAGAAGTAAACCCTTTCGCGGCTAACATCTGCTGCAACACCCCAAGTTCTTCTCTGTTAGGAATTCCCGGCTCTGAATCATCCCAAGGGTTAGCAAGTGCCTTAAACCCTAGCGGATTACCTTGAGCTAGCTTGGACTCAAAATGAGTCCACCATGTTTCGTACTTTTTCATTTCATCTGTCGGAACAATTGATGCAAGTACTTTCCCAGTGTTTCTATTAATTATATACTGATGAATTAGATTGACACCTTGAGCAACCAAAATAACGGAAATAAAAGCTACCAAAAGCTGGAATTCTTGATTTTGTTCTAGCATATTTTTCTCACAACATTTTTCTAAAAGTTAAGTTAATTCGTTCCCCGCAGAAGGTTTTAAGTTTTGGAATACCATGACTATATTTTACTTGAGATTGATTTCCCATCAAAAGTAAACTACCATTCTCTAACAACAAATCTATGGTAACACTGGTTTCTAAGTTTTTCAAGCGAAAAAGTCTATCCACACCTAAAGAAATTGAAGCTACGTTAGGATTTTTACCCATTCCTTTTTCATTATCTTGGTGAGCAGAAACTGAATCATTATTATGACGGTACAGGTTCAACAAAACAGAGTTAAAGGCATATTCAGAACCCGCAAAATTCTCAATTGCCGCTTTAATCTCACCAACTATTGGCGGCATTGGTTTTGGCGGATTCATAATACCTGAATAGAAATAAGGCTTATCACCAAACCAACTCGTCATGCGAGGTAACTGATTAGTTACGGTTGAAAACTTAATGGTTTTTTGTTCCCACTCTATGGTTTTCCGCAACCAGTCAAAATAATTTGCGGAAGCATATTCATCAAAGAAGTTTGGCACGTAATAAAAATCAGCATCTTTAATTGTCTTCAGCTTGAATTGTTCTAGCATATCTGTCCATTGCATCTTGCAAATCTTTTCCAACCATTTCCCAATCCCCACGAATTAAATTAGCGTCATCTATTTTTGCATCCCCAGTAATAACATGGCCATAGTAATTATGCGTTTTTGGCGCGAAAAATCCAAAACTAAAAGCTGAAACAAAGCCATTAAAGAATGCACAAATTCCGCGTTTAATTGTGTAGCCTTTTGGAAATATATTCATTTCTTTTTAATTTCTCTCCACAAAATAAATTTAGCTAATAGAACAGCTATAAGCGGACTCATACAAATTCCGCAAAAGATTAATGCACCTGACATACTATATCACCTATTGACAAAAAAATCTCAATATTATATAATTTTATAGAATTACATAATAAGGAGATTATAAATATGAATACTAAATCTATTATCTTCCAATGTCCGGAAGAACTTAAAAATGAATCCACAAAGCACTTAGCGGATTGTGGTGTTACAATGTCAGAGTACTTACGGTTATGCCTTGAATATTTCGTGGAAAGAAGACTTTCCGTGAAAATCAAAGCGGACATTCATGCCACTGCCGAACAAGTTATTGTAGATGCAGGGCTGCAACCATGAATATAAAACCACCTATGAAGAACATACCTATCATAAGGTCTTTAGTTTTATTCGGCTTTGAATAAGTTGGTTTGAAGCATTGTTGTTTAAACTCTGCTTCATCCCCAACACTCAAAGCCACATAAGCCCACATATCGTAATCTTCTTCAGTCATTTATAATTTCCAAACTGGTAAATTTCACACGAAATGCTACTAACCCACCACCTTCACCAGCTTCAAAAATAGAGAACTCCACAAAAGTTTCGTCTATTATACTTGTTATACTTCCTACTTTGCCTTTAATTCGTGGGTTTATACCTCTATAGCGGTATTCTTTATCCAATTTAATCATATAGTTCTATTAACACTTCCATATACTTTATTTTGTTTTCTGTTACTTGTTTATAAGATAGTAACTTTACAGTTTTTCTTTCTTGCTTTAAGATTTCCGCAAATTTTTCTTGATTGTAATTAACTGCTGGAATTCTTAAACAAACTTGTAACGTCATAACAATATAAGAAGTATACCACTATTTACAGGTTGCGTCAACTGTTTCTTTTGCTGGTCTACCAGCTTTTAACACTGGAAGATGAAGAATGTCATATAAATTAACGTTCTTACCTTCCATCTTAATATTTTTACTGTGTACTTTGTGTCGCGTCAAATTAAAAATATGTGACCGCGAAATAGTATAATTTATAGAATATTTTTCAGGCTGGGTTTGTGCTCTAAACCTAGCCAACAACCTAGCTGCTTCAGCCTGTGTAACATAAAAATCTTTTGGTATTTTTTCTAAATCTAATTCTTGTATTTCTTTTTTTGTCATTTTTTCCTGTTATTCAAAGGTGGTAGAAAGTTTAAACTTTCTACCACCTTTGTTGTTTATTCTAAACTGCTGCGGACACCGCAGTTTCTTGCGGAGCGTCCTTAGCAAATGTTTTTCCAAGTTTCTCTGCTAGAGCATTAAACTGCTCTTCCATCTTTTTACGTGCAGCTTCAGCTTTTCGCTGTTCACGCATTCTCACCTGTTCAGGCTTATTATGAAACGCGGCAGCTTCTGCACTGCGGCAAGGTGTACACTTATCATACACCTTGCCGCCTTTTGAAGTAAAACTCTGAGCAACAGTCTTCGTTGCCGCCATCACAGCTTGTTCTTCTCGAACACCATCTGCCATTTCGCGTTTGACGCATGAAAGACAAATTCGCAAACCTTCTGCGACTGGGTAAATACTACGGATAAATCTGCGCTTTGGTGCTTTTTCGCGGGAAAATTGAAACCCTTCAAAAGTAGGATTTTCACTTTCCAGAACTGTCAGTGCTTCTTTTCGCAAACCTTTATTGTTGAGCAACGCCTTCAAATTGTTGAGTTCAAATGTAAATGTATTCATTGTACTTTCCTTTCAAGTTAGTTGTTTTTTTCTGGTTAAGATTTATTCTCAACCACAAAGACATTCTAGCCTAACCTTCAGATTATGTCAATACATTTTTTCATTTTCTGAAAACTATTTTTACTCAGCGAATAAGGCCGCGAATTTATCCTCTGCGGATTGCTCACAGAACTCTTCAAGACGCATAATAAGCTCATCTTCATCTTGTACCTCAATTATACCATGAATACTTAGTTCATCAAACAAATCATATAAATCATTGAAATCAATCATAAAATCTCCAAAAAACAGTTATTGACATTCTTACAAAATTATAATAATGTATGATTATGGAAATTGCAAGAACTATAAAATTAAAATTGGATATTGACCCAAAACTTATTTTGCCAACAATTCAAAACTACACCAAAGCATATAATTTTGTTTGTAAAGAAGGTTGGGAAGATAAAGACTTTAACGGTGTATCTTTGCACCATAAGACTTACTTGGATTGCAGGGAAAAGTTTAATCTACCCGCTCAGCTTGCTATTTCCGCCAGAATGAAAGCGACTGAATCATTAAAAGCCGGATTTGCAAGACTTAAGAAAAAAGAAAGGACTAACTGCCCAAAGTCTATAAGTTTATCTGTTAGACTAGATGCTAGAAGTTTCAACGTATGGTTTGATAAAAACGAGGTTTCAATTTTAACTTTAGATGGTAGAATTAAAACTAAGATAAAAATTCCGAAATACTTCAAACAGTATTTGACTTGGAAAAGAGCATCTGCCGAACTATTTATTAAAAATGGAAAAGTTTATCTGTACATATCTATGACTAAATCTGTTGAAGATTCTGAAGTAAATATTAATTCAATACTCGGAATAGATAGAGGTATAAATAACCTTGCTGTAACTTCAAATAACCAGTTTTTCTCAGGTAAAGATGTAAAAAGAATTTCAAAGCGTTATCAAAAACTAAGGTCTGCGCTTCAGGCAAAAGGCACTAAATCCGCAAAACGAAAACTTAAGAAGTTAAGCGGAAAAGAGAACCGTTTCAAAACTGATGTAAACCACGTTATTTCAAAGAAAATTGCCGAGTCTGTTCCAGAAAATTCTGTAGTAGTTTTAGAAAAACTTAAAAATATAAGAAAATCAAAACTACGAAAGCAACAAAGAACAGCAATAAACAATTGGAAATTCTACCAGTTAGAACAATTTTTGAAGTATAAACTAGAAAATAAAAATTGCAAAGTCGAATTTGTAAATCCAGCTTACACAAGCCAGAAATGTTCCAAATGTGGACACACAGTTCGAGCAAATAGAAAAGGCCACACTTTCAAATGTAAAAGTTGCGGATTTGAATTAAACGCAGACCTTAATGCTTCTAGAAATATCAAAGATAAATTTTTAGATGGCTATATGTCATCTAAAAGGGCTGCTGTCAATCAGCCTATTGTATCAAGTTTAACTTAGGTACAAGCCTATACAGGCAATAGACCTTCTATGGTGATACCTTGAGCGACTAACTCATCAATAAAGTCAAAAATATGGTTAAATTCAATCATAGTTTAAAATGTAAATCTCCTCGTCTTCTATTATTTCCAATGGAGGATTTTTGAAATATTCTTGTTTCTTTTTTGGCGGACTACTGAATCTGTTTTTATCTTCTTCATCTATAACAAACTGAATTTCTTCACAAAATACAGATTGCCAAACATTACCAGCTTCATCTATAAACACTTGAAAAATATCGTCTTTGTTAAAAATATATTCCATTTTGTTTCCGCCTTATGTTAAATTTTATCTAATCATGACATAATATTTCAAAGATTACAAGAGGCGGTAAAGTATTGAAAAAAGACAATTTAATCAAATTTTTACATCAGAACGGAAAGAAACCTAAAGAGATTTCGGAAGACTTAAAAGTCACGATTTGGTATGTTTACAAAGTTCTTAAGATTGAAGGAATTAAGGGATATAAGAATTCAGCAAAGAACGCTGTTTATGCAACTGAAGAATACAAAGAATTTCGCAAAAGAGTTTTAGAGAGGGATAAATATACTTGTCAACATTGCGGAAAATCTGGAACAAAACTAAATCCACTTCAGGTGGAGCATTTAAAACCTAAAGCAACATATCCTGAATTGATATTTGAAATGTCAAATTGTATCGTTTTATGTAGAAGTTGTCATTCTAAACAACCTAGTACAAAAACTTTCAGAAGATTAAATAAACGCTAAGCAGTGTTTAATCACAGTTATTTGTAGCAATGTATCTTCCATCTTTAAGCAAAAGCAACCCTTCACCGAAAACTCTTTCAACTTTTAATCCTGTTTTCTTTTTAATTTCTTTTTTACTTGCAGGTTGACAACCTAACATTCTATCAAGAATTTCCGCAAGTTCCTTATTGATTGGCTCAGCTTTTCCTGTTATGTGGAACTGGTCACAACAACTGCAATTATACTGATGTTGAATGTTGTAACCGTTATCATTAGGTGTAATAAGATAAGCAGTTTCTGAAAAATCATTATCACAAAAAAGGAAAACATGTCCTTTTTTCGATGCATTTAACTGTTTTTCAATTTTTGCTGATTTATCTTCTGAAAGTTGAAGAAAATCAGCCACAGAACCGGATTTCCATCTATTTTGACGATTGGCTTTAGCAACATCTTCAACCGCCAACATAAGAACATTGTTATCAGAATCTTCTAGCGCGGCTTCCAAGTAGGCTCTAGCTTCTTCTGGGTTTCTTAATTGTCCGTAAAGAAATTTTTTATAGCTAGAGGTTATTTTATCCATTGTTTCGCTTTCTTTTAACTACAGTTGCTTTTTTCTTACCTTTAGAAGTCTTCTTTGTAACTTGTTTCTTTTTCGGAACTTCTGGCACTTTTTTGATAGTCAATTTTTTACTTGCCTTTTTAGCTTTTACAACTTTTGGTTTTTTAATCTTAGGTTTTTTATATGGCTTTTGAACTTCTACAAGCCCTTCTCTCAAAGTTTGAGCTTTAAGCATTCTGTGCCCATCAGTTGGGTGCTGTTGTTCCCATTCGCCATTTTGTGTAATTTGTAAATCACCATATTCTTCGTGTTTGAAGTGTAGAGGGTGAATTCGTTCCCATCCTTCTAATTCCAATATAATTTCACCAATCCTTTTATTTATTATTTGGTGAAATTATATTGGTTATATCTGAGATTGTCAAGTACTAAATTATTTTACAATTTGGCGGTCATCAGTTCCGGTTTTGAAAGATTCAGTTGTTCCAGAATCTTTCACGTATACAATAGCGACTTTTTCACGATTCCAAAGTTTATAGATTATAGAAGCTGGCATATTTCCCAGCATCGTATCATGCTGGCGTTTAAGTTCCGCCAAATCCTTAAATCCCGCAGCACGTTGATTAAAATAGACCTCAAGAGAATTGAAAAACTTTTCTGCAATATCGTTATTGATGTTAGGATTTTGCTCAGTCACCATTTTAACTAACAAATTTTGGTCATTTTTATAACGTCCTTCCACAACACCAATTGCTACTTCTTTTAGATATTGTCTTTCTTTATCCGCGAGTGCGTTCTGATTTACAAGAATATTAAAACCAGCGGAATAGTCAGTTTTTACTGTTTCATTACGTTGAATGAGTTTGTTCCGCAAGGTATTCTCGGAATTCAGGCTTCCCATAATCCAAAGGAAAAAACTCAGAATAACAATCAAAAACAACAAGAAAACTCCCGCCAAAACTGGCAACCAAGTAGGTACTACAAAACTTCCAATCTTCATTTTATTTTCTCCATTTCAAAAAGTTTAAGTCAAGTGTTACGTTCCGACGCCAATCATCATACCAGTTATGAATGTCAGGCGCAAGAGGAAAAAGAATCAAACTGATGGTGATTCCGTTGCTAAGAATGATACAAATAAGACAAAGCCACATAGGGTAAGCAATAGCTGTATCTTTGTTAATTGGCGTAAAAGGTCTTCTTACATAATCCTTCTCAATTCGTTCGTAAAGATATTTTCCAATTTCAGGAATATCTAATTTCTTCTGTTCCGCGATGAAATTCTTAATTTCTGCGGCTTTTAACTTATTTCCATATTCAGTTGATGTAAAAGCCCACGAAAAAGCTCTTGCCCACTGTACATTTAGCTCATTATCCACACCAACCATTACAATGATTTCATTCTTATTTCCGCCTTGCCAATAACGCTCTTGGATTTCGGAAACCATTGATGACTTGTTTTGATACACAAGAAGAAAACATCTGACTTGTTTTTTCCTGCCAAGCTTTGCGTTGATTAGCTGAATGTAGTAGTCATTTTCTGGTGTAGCCACATTCAAGCTTTTTGGTGCAATAATATTGGTTTGAAAATAATTGTGAATGTCTGGATAACTATAAACACCTTCCCGCAAAGCTTCTTGGGGTGAAATATCCCTGAATTTGAGTAAAGAATTACTTGCGGGAATATTGTTTGTGTAATTATGAGTTATCGCAGTAGTTTCAATGTGTTCATCTAAATTATCAAAACTAGCGATGTACATATCACCATCATTATCATGTACACAACCAATTCTTCCCCAACAGCGGTTCAGGTCTTTGAATACTCGATTATTCCAACGTACAGCAAGTTTTTCAAAAGTGTCTTGCCCTATGTCAAAAGTAGTGCCGTTGGAGTCTACTACTTGCCAAGATGGTGGGTGATAATCCACGTCATAGGAGTGATAATAGCCATCGTTTGAATGAAGAGTTCCGCAAGCCTCTGTTCCGCAACTGTAACTGCTGCCTTTAGAGTCTCGGCAAGTTTTTGTGCAGTATTTTGTGTGTGAGCATGGAATTTCGTGCCTGCATGAAACTCTCTCGTTCCAATCTTCATGGTACTCTGCTACTTTTACGTAACCGCCGAAATATTCTACATCCGTAGTAACAATTTGCGCGTAAGTAAAATAGAAGATGGAGCCTATAATCGCAGGAATTGCGAAACAAGGTGCAACAAATTTCCAGATAATTTTTTCTCTTACTTGTGGAATTAACAGAAGAATTCCCAAAAGAAGAGAAGAAAATATGTAAGAAAAGACTATAGTTGGTAACAGTTCCATAGTTTTATGACCCCAATTTCAGAATAAAGCCAAGCAAAGCGATTAATCCGACTAAAGCGCCCAAACCTAAAACTAACGTAGTTATTCCAACTATCAAATAAAATCTTTGTTTTTTCGAGTAGTCAAGTTTAGTAACAAACTTTAAGATTTTTCTTTTTGTAGGAAAAAAATTCACGACTCTCTCAACTTCTTCAATTTCACATTTCCAACCATTGTTTTCATAAGCAAGAACGATAGAGTTCACAGTTTCTTGCTTTAACTCTGTTATGTCGAACTCAGCTTTATAATAATCTTTGGTATTAGCTTCTTTGAGTTTCTTGTCAATCTTTTGTTCCCACCGCGAAATATCTATAGTTGGCTCAGTACCAATTATCTCTAATGCGTGAATCATACAATCACCTCAAGGTTTGTTTTTAAGAGCTTCTTTATAATCTTTCTTATCTCTTTTGTCAATCTCTTTCTGATGCTCTATCTCATCTTTTTCGGTATAAGTAATTCGTGCTGTGTAAACCTTAGCATCCCATGCGAAGTAAACTGTTCTGTAATATGAAACCTCTTTCCAAAAATTAGTAAGTTTCTTTAGTTTTCCATAACCGTAAAATGTTCCGCCATAAGCGACCGGAATACTTTTCGCATTGTCTGGCTTATAGTACTTCTGGTCATCTTTTTCGTAAATTGCGCAATCTGCTATTTTAACAAAAACAACATAATTGCTGGAAACAGGATAACCATGTAAATCCTTATCTTTTTCCGGATTTCCCATGCGATAACCTAAAGTATTTGATTTTCGAGTTTTATAACCTTTAATAATCATAAAAAAATTGCCTCTCTTTCAAGAAGCAATATAACTTCAAATGGTCGTGGTGTCAATAGATTTCTACTCAAAATCGAAAAGATTTCCTAACAGGTCTGGCGCTAGAGTATCAAAGCTTTCCATTCTTTTGAAGGTTTTTCTTTTTCCGCGCATAACTAAATCAATTCTCTCTTGTTTTTCTAGGATAATCTGGTCTATAACCCTGTCGGTATCCGAATGTGAAAAATTCATCCAAATACTTGTTACGGATTTATCTTGTCCTAACCTCCAAGCCCTAGCCTCTGCTTGCTCATAGTCTGCGGGTACATAATTGCGGTCAATTAGAATCAAGTAATCAGCAGCCTGCATGTTTAGCCCTACACCGCCCGCACCAAAAGTGTTGCAAATTACTTTCTTTTTTCCTTCTTGAAATTCATTTACATACGGCTGTCTTAAGTTCTGTGCGGTATCACCTGAAATTACTCTACAGTCTAGTTTTTTTGCTAATTCGTTTAACACTTCTTTCCACCAACTAAAAAGTATTACTTGGCTATTTCCGCGAATGATTTCCTCAACCAGTTCTAATGTGTAGGGAATTTTTGCTAAGCTAGAGCATCTTCTAGCGTGAGACAGAAATACCATGTGCTCCCCGCCATTTTTAATCTCCCCGGAATTAAGCCTTCTGTAGTAATCTTCTTTAAGTTTCCGTAAACTATCATAATACACTTTAAGTTCTTTACTATCTAGTTCTACATCTTTAAATAATCTAGTAAAGGGTGGCAAATCAATACATTTCTTTCTTTCGCGGGTAAAAATAATATTTTTGGTTTTTTGATGCAGTTCATCTAGGTTAGAAGAGCCTGAAGTATCAAATTTAGAGAAACGAGTCGCATGCGCGTTGCAGTAACGTAAGAAATATGCATTATTATCAGAAGCTAATACATGTTTAACTGCTTTTAACAGAGGAAGCGCATTTTGTGGCTGCGAATTTCTATATAATGTACCTGTAATCAGAAGAGTTCCGACACAATTAGGTGCTAAAGCTAAATTAAGCATTTTTTGTGTACGCTGACTTTTGATTGATTGGTATAAATGCGCCTCATCGCAAATTAGAATAAAATTACCATCAATATATTCTGGAATTTTTGCATGGCTGTAAATTTCCGCAATAGTTTCCGTGTCTTCTAAGTCATTTCGCCAGTTTGCAAACAAAGATGGCGGAAGAATTACAACTATTTTGCAATCTAAAAGTTTTCCCGCGATTACTGATGCCAATCCCTTACCCGCGCCTAAGAAAAGAGAGTTAATTATGTTAAATTCATTGTCAATAAACGCCTGCAAAAACTCTTTCTGGTGATTCATTAACATCTTACCTGAAAGAGTTGGTTTGTTTATTAGTTCTGCTAATTTTCTTTTCGCGGTTCTTTTTAACTCTTCTAAATTAACACTTGTGGCTTCTATTGTTTTACGAATCGTGGAAAATCTATCCTCCAGTTGTGGGTCAACGTTCAAGTGGTTCCTGTCCACGAATTGAACTAGGTCAATGGGAATATTTTTAGCTCCCATTGACCATTTTTTTTCTACAGGTTTGTTCCATTTTGCACCTAAAGCTTTTATTTCATCTTTAAGTTCAAATGGACAGTTAAAAACTATTCTTTTGTTTTGTAATTCAATATTATACAAATTTGTCTTTTATCACCTCTGTATTTCCGCCAACAAAAGATGCTCATCATACTGAAAAGAATCTTTAACAGATTCATAATAAGACTCAATCAGTTCTAAAGCTTTTTGAGCGTGTTCCTGAGATTTAAATCCGCTAATGGACAGAATATACTGAATGGGATATTTTTCTTCAAGCTCTTTAATTTTTTCTATCCAAAAATCAGGCAAAATCCCAGAATCAAGGATAGTTTGAATGTACTCGCAAATTTCTTTATTCTTATCTGTTTCTACATATCTCCGCAAATTAGGAAATTCTTGTTTGTATTTATTAAACATAGAACTTCCTGAGTACAAGGAATAAAGAATGTTTGCACCGTTATCGCAAAGTTTAACTAAACTAGCAACATCGCTGCTAGCAATTCCAATCAAATACTTGTGATTGTGTCTTTCTTTCCTACTTCTTCCCTTTTCTTCTGAAACAAGGAAGACATTTTCCGCAACTTCAGCCCCAAATTTTTCTTTAACTGAGTTAAAGTTGTTAAAAGTATCCTCGACAGAATCGTGTAACCATAAAGAATTCTTGAAGACTTCTAATTCTTCTAACGAAAAGTGTGTAAATAGATTATACCAGAAAAATTGAGCTACTTCAAAAGCAAGTTCCAGATGGAAAGCATAAGAGCGCCCGCCATAAGTTTGGTTGACACTTTTATGTGCATTTTTAGCGTAAGTTTTAGCGTCCATTGTTTTGCTCTATTTTAGAAATGTATTTTCGGCAATTTCCGATTCTTGTTTCTCTGATAAGTACTTTTTCATTTTTAAATGAAATAGGTTACGGCAGTTTGTTAATGCCATTTTCTGATTTAAGTTCTTCGTCATTTTTGTAGCGATAGAACATGTTTATAATCGGCAGAGTTTTCCACCAAGAAAGTTTTTCTTCTGGCTCATTGAATTCTACCTCAAAAGTAACTTCGTTTTCGTTTTCGTTTTCTTGCATATACAGAGTATCCTTCATTTTCAATGTTTTGTCAACTAAATTCCAATGGAGAGGTCAATAAAAAACCCACAAACCAAAAATAAAATTGCGGAAATTGCTGCAAATCCAAAAGCAAGCAAAACACTTTGGACTTTTTCAGATTTTAAAAACACAAGAAACATCCGCCAACATACAGAGATTGTAGTTAAAACGGACGCTAAGAAAGCCAGCAAAACTGGAATTTCTAGTGCATGCAGCGGCAAATCACAAAGAAAAATCATATTTCAATTTCCTCCCAATCATCAAAATTAAAATTATCGTCAAATTCTGACGGAATCGGTTCATTTTTTGCTGGTAATTTGCCCAAACCGGCATTTGCGGTTTCTGCTTCAGGAAAATCATCCTGATTTAAAGGAATTATTTTACTTCCTTTGTACTTTTTTGCTTCTTCACTAAGAAGCTCATAATTTACGCCAGCAGAAATAGTGATTTTACCCGATTCATCAATAAGTTTCCACATTCTTTAACCTCAAAAACATTCTACATCGTAACTTAATAAAAGTCAACAGATTTTCTTATATAATCTTCCTTATTGCGGAATTACTATATTTTTGTTATTATTCTTGGGATTGTACAGTTTTTAACAATTATAAAGGTGCCCCGATTAACATGGATAGTGCATATTATCCCTCACTGAGAATATGAACTGGATGGAAAAAATACTAAGTTCTGACTTTATAGTCACCAAAAAAGGCATACTTATACTTATTACTTTAGCAGTAAGTATAATTATAGCAAGCGCGTCTCTACTAAATTATCTAGTTCCTCTAGGCGTATTAGGATATAAATCTGTGCTGACCATAATTATAGTGGAAAACAGTCTTACAGGATTTGGATGTTTGTGGATAGCTAGAAATTTAACCTGGAGTGTAGTTAGAAGAAACAATGCTACTCACTTTGTAAACTTACCAAGTGTAGCACTTGCTTTTTGCTTCTTGTATAGCGGCCTAACCATGATTGCAGATATTATGACTATCTATCACAAATTTTATTGGGTAGCAATAATAATTAGATTAATAACAGTTGTAATTATTGGGGTAATAGCGGTAGAAACATCAAGAAAAATAAACTATTTAGTTAACATGCCTGATATTACGTCTTTGTTGGAAGCTAATAAGAAATTACAACGAAGAATTAATGTTCTAAAAGCTACCAATCCATATTCTTTAGTGGATGCGGAAATGAATGACCCTCAAGACTTAGAAGAAGTTATACAAGTGATTAAAAAAGTCAGTAACTTCTTGCAGGAATTTGAAAAATCCACATACTGAACAAAAGGTATAATACATGACAAAAGAAGTAATATTGGCACTTATAGGAACCCTTTTTAGTTCAACGATAATAACTACGGTGATTACTTTGTTGCTTAACAAGCGCAAAACAGCGGCTGAAGTAAGGCAAATAGAAAGTACTACAGACGGCTCTGTTCTTGCAGCGCAACACGCCCTACTAGAGAAACTTTTGGAAAGAAGCCAAAAACTTGTAGAAGATAACGAAAAACTGCAAGTAGAGTATGGAAATCTTTTAGTAAAAAATGCCGAATTGCGCTCTGAAATTATTTCAAGAGACGCAATCATCTCGACTTTGCAAAAAGATACTAAAGCTATGCGAATTGAAGTACATGCAATTCTTTCAAGAGTGCAGGAAATAGACGCTTATCTTAGCAAGCTTGATACTTCTACAACCACATCTACAGTCAGCGTTACTACCACCAACTAACTATGGTAAATTTTTCTAATGCCTTTTTGCGCCACTGCTAGTTGGCAAACTTGACATGGCATAGAGTTTCTGAGTTTGCCTTTTTTATCCCAGCTAATCACAAGAATTGAGTTTATTAAAGCGGACTTACATTTAATAAGTCCGCTTATTTCTGCATGTAAATATTTCTTATCATGAAACCCTAATTCTTTGGCACATTCTTGTTGAAAAGAACTGCTTTTTACAAAGCTATTTACACCTACACTCAAAACTCTTTTACCTTTTCCCAGAACAAAGGCTACATGTGTTTGTTTTTGATACATAGAAAGAGCTTCTACAATAAGTTTTGCTTCTTGAAACAATCTTGGGTTAAATTGTTCTGTAACTTTTTCTAATTTCATTTTTTTGTATTTCAAATAGTCTTTGACTATCCATAAACAGGCTTTCCTGAATAAACTACTTTCCACCAGCGATTCTTGGAATCAATCAAGGCTTTATTGTAAACCTCTAAAGCCTTCTCAGGACTTTCATGCTCTAGTTGACGAATATTTGGATATTCGTCAGGCTTGAAATTTCCTGTAAAATTATGATGTAGCTTTATAATACCTACCACACCATTTCGTTCAAAAAATGTTACATGTTCTTGTATCACAGTTTTAATCTCCGCAATAGTTCGTTGTGTGCTTCTTCAAAAGAAGCAAAGATATTTTTTTCAGCAACTACCTCTGAATTATCTAGTGTGTAATTGATTGCTGTAAACAATCCAGAAATTTGTATAGCAATAAAATTGATTTTACTCTTTGTAAGAAAGTTAATACACTTTCTCTCTGAGTTCTGAAAGTTATCTACATAATAAATTTCCTGATTTCTGTCAAACTTGGTTATTATCTGCATCTTTTCTCCATTTGAAATAGTTTCTACTGTATACGACCCACAGAGCAATATTCATGGGAATTAACCCATACGTTTTGCTTAGGATTATCCATAACAACCACAAAAGCTGATTAAACAGTCCAACCAGCCACGATTTGTTACTCTTGTTTCCCGCCAGAATCATTGAATAAATTGTTATCGCGTAAAGAAGATAAGGCAGGTAAATTATTAACAGTTTTATCATTTTTTAATACCAACAGATAATCGAGATGAAATTTTCCGTCATTATGTACTTTACAGCATGGTGTACAGGCATAAATGTTACGGAGTTTTCTGTGCCTTCTTACCTCTCTTTTACAATTTTTGCACTCGTACACTACTTTACCTGGAACAGAAACGTAAGTTCCTTGTTCGGCACACCGTGATGGTTTCGCCCCAAGTTTTATAGCCCATTTTTTCCACCTCTCGTCATGTCCAACAAGATAGCCAGCTTCTTCATTTGCTTTTGCATGGGCGATTTCATGTAAAAGTGTTTCTTCTACTTGTTCCAAGGTGTTTAGTTGTATATATGGAAAAGAAACCGAAATTATTTTTTTCTGTGAGTTGCAGTATCCGAGCCTTTTTTTAGCGCCGTTAAAGGTAAATTGCCAATCGGTCAGATTATTTTCACGGAAAAGCTGCGCTACAAGACTCAATACTTCTTTTTCAGTTGCCATGCTAACTCCTAAAGTTTTACTGGGTGACGAAAGCTAATCTTACTATCAAACCCATGTCCTGTCAACTTATTTTCATCAGAAACTTCAATAACATCTTTACCATTCAAACATAAGACACCACTAAGATAAGCATACAGTTTTTCGTATGTATTCCAAACATCAGCCACTTGATACCATTTGATAGCATCAAGATTGGCGTTTACAGTAACTTTACTTGTGTCAAAATTAACGGAATATTCGCCAAGAATTTTTCCGCCAGTTATTCCTCCAATAAGAACGATGGGCGATTCAAGCTTTCGGTGGATTTCCAGAAAATCATAGTTCTTAATGTAATTCCAAGAATCAATAAAATCTTTCTTATGGAATTTATTTCGGAAAACTAAATCATCTAAGTCTGGATTGTAGATTATTCTTTGCTTTTTTGAATAATGTAAAGAATAATCGTATTTTTCTTTTTCTTGTAGAACAAGATGGACAGTTCCGCAAAATAAAAGAACAGCGGATAAATATTCGGTTTCATTTATCTTAAAAGATGCTAACCAAGAAGAACTTTCCGCTACATCTGTAATTTCTTTTGGAAAGTCAACAGTAATTTGTTCTTTTTTAAAATTAGTATACAAAATGTGATTATCGTTGTAGCTGCTTCCGCGACGACGAAGCATATCACAGACCTGTTCATATCTATTATAGACAACTTGTGTATCTCTATGCTGTCTAGCAAGGTTGTCATAACGTTGATGAAAATCTTTGTCGGTGTTAATAATCATATACTATCATCTTTACCATTTACTATAAGTATAAAGTTGCCTCAAATTAACTGTTTTATTTTCGTCCATAACTCTGGCGGTTACATTAAGAATACACTTGTTGTCTATTCTAAATTTTTCAAGTTTATGGCTTGACTGGATAAAATACAGTCTTAAGTTGTTACCGAGTTTGGCAAAACGAGATTCGCTGCGCTTCAAAAGCAACTTTATCAACTTGTCAACAGTTTTCCCTTTGTAAAAATAATCATCCACAAAGATAAGGCAATCTGTTTCAGGCTTGTCATGGTGATGCCAATATTTAAAATCATCATCTTTATTTGCAGCGGAAACAAAACCCCAATTTGGGCAAAGTATTTTTAAATGCGCTGATAAATAAATACTGGAGCCATCAAGTCCTAGCAGGATAACTGTCTTATCTTCTGGTTTATCATAGACTGTTCTCATGTCATCATAGATAAACTCGGCAAATTTCTTAGCTATGTCCACGTTGTGATAACCTGTGCCGTTATCGTGACTCATATTCCATTTGTAGGTCATTTACAAGCTCCAACTCTGCTTCAGTATGCAGAAAATCGCCACTACTTGTACGAACCAGAATATCGTCAGCACTGTGTGTTCTATGAATAATCTCTAAGATTTCCACAATCTCATAATTTGCAGTCCTTACTTTCATTCCTTCTTTAAGCATCTTATTCTCCATTATATGTAAACCTTTGTTGTCTACTCACATTGTAAGTATATCTAAAACAGAAGAGGTTGTCAACTGATTTTGTTGCTCTTCCTCAACTATCAAATTTCTTTCTTTTAACTTACTTGTAAAGTGGAAACCATCGCAATTTTCACAATAGTAAAGTCTAAGTTTATCAATCCTTTCATCATGTCTACTTCTTACTCTAATGACACCTTTTTGATAGTTAGCTGCATCGTCTTCAGTTTCAAATCTAACTTTTCCTTTGCAGGAACGATATGTTCCTTTTTGTGGTTTTGCTGTCTTAGCTCTGTAACCTTTTCGGAAGTTGTATTGATATTTCATATAGCACCGTAAATGAAAACGGCTAGCGGAGTTTTAAATTCGCGCTAGCCACAGGTTAATTTGTCAAAGTTAATTTAAGCTGCTGCTTCTTTTGCCTTAAGTTCGGCAATTTGTTTATTAATATCTTCCAAGGTCATAGACTTGAAAGCTTCGCCTGTTTTATTCGCCGCAACTTCTTCCAGCATAGCCAACTGCGCACGAATTTCTGCTCGCGTTTTTTGAGCATCATCTTCAGCCAATCGAACAGACATAATATAAGTCAAAATTTCCAAGCGCAAAGCGTTGTGCGTTTCAACACGATTTTTGTTTGGAAGAAACGACTTCTTAGTCTCTTTTTGAAGGTCTTCATTGACCGCAACAGCAATCTTGTCCAAATCTTCCAGAGACAACTGCCACAACTCTTCCACCGAAAGTGACTGTCCGCGATTGCTTGCGAAACGCAGTTTACGTCGTGTTGCGCGTTCAAAAATATTTGCTTCTGTACTCATTATTTTCCTTTTTGGTTAAATTGTTAATGGTTAGAAATTTACCCGTAAATTTCTCTTAAATTTTCCTTCTACTTGAACTACTACGGAATTACGAACCGTATTTGAAAATCCAATTCCAGAAATCTGGTTGTTAGATGGTTCAACTTTAAGTTTTCCACCAAGAGTTTCAAATACCTTGCGGTGAACTTCTAATTCAGGTTTCAAATATTCGTTGAAAATTGACCTTGAATTTTCATCTGAAATACAATTTTCAAGAGCAAAAATGTAATGCTTATTTCCAGTTCTTGGAGTTCCAGTCCAATAATTAGGTGAAAGCATCGCCATAGTAACTTTATGAAACTGGTTGGTTTTTAGATTCCATTTTTCTTTGGAAACTACGTTTGATTTTACATCATTTTTGAATTTGATACCAGTTGTTTTTGAATACTCAAACTCAACAATATCTTGATAAGCATTGTTGGTTGGATTTTTTGCGTACTCAAAATCAAACTTTTCTCCATTATGTTCAATCTGAACAGTAAAGCCTACTTGAGTTTTTTCTCTTTGCGCGAAATTACGTACTCGCACTCTGTAAGTTCCTTCTATCATTTGTGGTTTCTTAGTCCAAATGATATTTTCTACTGGTTCTCTAGTTATGCCGCCGCCAGCGTTCCTGTCTACGTCCAAAGTACCAGAAGTTCTACTAGATTTGTTACTAAAATAGATATGCTCACCTTTTCCTGGCTCATGAACGTGTAAATCTAAGTCGTCATAATTATGCCATTCTAATGAAACCCGTAGTTCGCCATCTACATTACCGCCTGCCAACTTTACTTTTTCCTTGATACTGTCCGTAATTTCACCAGTATAGCTCCAAGAAAACAAGTTATTCCACTTAAACAAAGAAGGTGTACTACTATCTTGAGCAGTAAACAAACTTACCATATTTGGTAGATGTGAATTTTCCAACAACACAGAAATTGATTTCGCAGTTGGAACAATCTTCTCTAAAAAGTCTTCAATTCCTATTTCTTCAATTTTTGAAAAAGTTTTTGGATTTACCAAAGAATCCTTAGAAATTTCTTCAAATACATCTCTAATTGGTGATGGGCGGAACTTGAAAAGAACATCATTGACACTCATGTCCGCCTCATTAGCATAGCGACGATTTAAGGATTCCAAAAATCCTAAGTCAGACAGAGTTTTCTTTGCGGCTTCAACCATTCTAGGCGTCGTGACGCTTTGCGGACGCTTGTAACCACTTGGGGCAACCTTATCTTCAAATTTCTTTACCGCAACATCCAGTTCAATGCCTTCGCTCAAGTCAGCTAGCAAAGTTCCAATTGAAGTATTGCGAATTTTTGCCAGCGCACTTGAACCATCAAAGCTTTTTGGAAGTTGCGCGTAAGTAGACCAACAAAAAGCATCTTTCTCAGAGTTAGGCACTTTCTTATAGAGTTTTTGAAGACTGTGAAATTCTTTTACAAGTCCTTCAAATTCTTTTCCGCGATACAGGGAATTTTGTGCAATTAGTTCCAATACTGTCTCTGATGCGTCCAAAGTCAATTCGTCAAGGCTACGTTTCAACACATTTCGGTTGTCTCTTGCTGTACCTAGCAAGGTATCCTTATCTTTTTCTTTAATTACGAAATTGTTTGGCAGTTCAAAATAAAAATGCTGCCAGAGAATTCCGCTATCAGCTAAGTTTTTATCTGTCCCGCATTTCTTGAATGAATTCAGAAAAATATCCGTAATCGGACGTGAATGAATATACCTACGAAGATGTTCAATTGCATCAGCGTACTCTTCTGGTACAGCTAAGTTGTCCCACAAAGACACAATTTTATTGTCTTTAATGGCGACTACGCCTGCAAACTGCCGTAAAAAGCTTCTGCATGCGTTGCAATTATGCTCTTGGCGGAATTCTTCTGGAAATCCAGCTAAGTATTGATTCCAAATCTCATCGCGGTCAATAGCGACGTAGAATAGAGCATTTTTAGACAGTTTTTCAAAATTATTAGCAATTTCTTTTTTTAATTTATTAAATTCAGACATAAACTTTTCCTTTCAAATATTCAGAAAATGAATCTTATCAGAAACATCAACGCTTGTCAATGCTTTTTAGTTTTAATTTTGTACTCTTCTACCGAATCCGCAAAGACTTCATACCTATTGAAGTCAAACGTTGAGGATACGTGAACTCTGTTGTGTAGGAAATGTCCGTCAAAGTTTGGATTTGGAATGTCCGCACCAAAAACTCTTGATATTTCGACGTACATTTCATTTGGATTATTTAGTACTTTTAGTATCTGTCCAACTTTTAGTTTCATAATTGTCCTAAATCCTAACTTTTTGTTGATATTTTGTATCCCGCAAATTAAAGTTTTGAACTTCTATAAGAAACTGTCTCAGCACAGGTTTTTGACCTCTAAGAAGACAAACCGTAATTCCATGAGTTGTTATGTTACTTTCAATTCCGTAAGAGAAAAGCTTGTCAATTAACTCACAGCTTCCTTTGTAACTTCCGACTTCGTTTCCAGCAACAAAAAAATAATGAGGATAAGGATACTTGTATTTTTTCAAAATTACATCATTGAGAATCTTTACTAACCACATCAGGATTTTAGTTTTTGTGCTCATATTCATTTAATCCAAGGTAACTCAGAATACAGATGTTTTGTCCTGAATGTCCAATTGTATCTAGTGAAGAACATTCTTACATTCAGGAAATGCTTGAAAATTGAGTCACCATGTTCATCATAACCATAGAATTGAACATCGTAATCAAATCCGCAAACAAGAAAGTTCTTTTGGATGTGTTTTACTAAATCACCATCCTGATGGCTTTTTCCGTCAATTTCTATTGTATCTAACATAGTTATATTATCTACATTTTCAACAGATTGTCAACCAAATTCGCAGCCACTACCTTCGTAATATTTCCGCCAAGCAGTGTATGTTATCCAAATATAGAATCTCTTTTTGCCTCTGATTAAGAATTCACTTTGTGAAATTTCAAATTTTTCCGAAAGTTTCACTAAATGCGATTCAGCATCTTTTTTAGTGAGATTAGATAACAGTTTCTTGTGTGTTTTCATTTGACGCTATCCAAAATCTTAATCACTTGTTTCGCGGTTAATGCTTTCTTACTATTAAAGTCTTTCTCATCTACAAGTTCTATGAATTTTTGCGCCCATAGAGGCAGCTTTTTCCAAACAAAATTACCTATACCACAATACGATGCTTTAGACACAATGTGCAGCTTTTTTCCTCTTGATATATGATTCAAAAATAATGCAATCGGACAACTTCTTGAGCCAAAAGTTTCATCAAATTTTGGTTTAACAACTTCAAGCCAATCGCGCAAATTTTGTCTTGTCAATCTCATGATTTTCCTCTAAAAGTTAATTTCAAGTTCGTAAGCATTCTAGCACAGTTGCGAAAATTGTCAACTGATTTCTTCAAAGTAAGCCAACTCTATTTTATCTCGTAATTCAAAATAGCTTTTGGTAAATTCCGCGTCTGAATCAAAACCCAAAGAATTTATTGAACAAACGTGCAAAGTACACAACGGACGATAGTGTACAGGAGCAGTACACCCAGAACTTTCCATCATCTTAAGTTTGGGATGGTTAGTTGGTGTAAGCGTAACGCCATCCTTAAAAGCTAACTGAATAGCCATTTCGCAATATTCCGGACTACAACAAGAGTGGGGAATCTTACATTCAGCACATTTGGGCTTCGTTAAATCCGCCATCTTTCCGAACAATTGAACTAAGTTATTATTCATTTTTGTACTTTTCCTGTAGTTTAGAAAGTACCGCCCTTTCTTCCACTTCTTTCAATCTAACTTTCAACTCTTTTTGACGTTCAATCTCTCCTTTTTCCTTGCGGAATTTTGTTCTCAACGCTTCGTCAAAATTTATGCAAGTAAGATACCAGGAAGGAAACCTAAGAGTATGAGATTCATGGCCACCGTAATTCCAGTATTCTTCGCCTGTGTAAACAATTTCCTGCTCATCGAGACTGGAAAAGCTTACATGATTTGCGGAATAGTATTCAGTACTAAACCCATTTTCATAATGTGGATAACTTTCGCCAAAAATCTCATCTCTAATTTTCTTATAAGTTTCTAAAATTTCATTTGCACGATTTTCAATCTTTTCATGTAAAGCTTTGTAATCGCCAAGGTCTTCTTGAGTAATCACATTAGCTCCTTTGTCTATGACTATACACTTATGTAAACTCCCCAAGCTTTTGTACAAATTTCGTGCAATCTTTCGGCTACATCTTGTTGAATTCCAAAAGTACTGAGCAGCCCTTCCCAATCTTTTTCCGCCAATAAAGAAACTGCGTAATTGCGTGAACCGCTACCATCTTGAGCTAATCCGCCATCAGTGATTGCAGTACCAATTTCTTCGTAAGGACTTTCTGTTAGAGATTCAATTTTAATATTTTCCATAAGACTATTATCCATACTTCCACAAAGTTTGTCAATGGATTTATTTAGCCCAAAAATAATTAATTTCCGGGATTTCTTTCCAACCAAATTGGGAATACCAGCTATTGTTTTTTGCTAATAACGCAGCGCGGTGAGAAGAATGTAATCTCTCATCACCTAACCATTTTGGAGTTTCATAAACTTGAAATATTTCATAATAGTGGCTGATTTTATCCCCACAAGTATCTTTAAATCCGCGTTTAGTCCACTCATAGCAGATTGCCATCCCATAACTGATTAAAGCCGCTGGATACTTTACCCACATCTGAGTTGCTGTGTGATTGTACCAAGGCGTACTTCGGATTTGATAGCCGTCAGCACTAACTACATTCCCGTAAAGATATTTCTTTTCCGCCAAATTGTACATGCAGTGCTGCCCTTGCTTAAGTGCCTTGAGTAACTGTAAGCACTCTACACGCTGCTTTCCTAACCTCTTGTTATCCAACACTTTCGCTGATTCTTCAAAACTTTTATAAGCCAAAAATGTTTGCATGAGTTAGTTCCTCAAAGTTAGAAAGTCATCTCTACCTTAAATACAAAGTCAATTACGTACTGCTTGGAAGTATCTGCTTGCTCAATATGGTCAGCCAGATTTCTCAATTTAGCTCTCATATCGTCTAGGCGTTCACATTCCACAAAAATCCATCCTTCCGTGTATCGGTTTCCAACATTTACATTGTAAGGCTCATCAAGCAAAGCTTTCATAACCTTACTTTCTGACATTGCGGGAGTGATTTGAAATTCAACTTCGTAAGTCATAACTCTCCTTAATTTTGACTTAAAAAACTTAAAGCCATAGCGGAAGAAACATCTTTTTGAGTTCTGAATCTATAACCATCAAACTCTTCTATAAAGTTTTGCGTCCACTCAGGAAGTTCATAGATATTTCCGCTGTTGTCATGATAGTTGTACCTACTAACATACCAGTGAGATTTAGTAGTATCTTCCAAATACTGTGAGATAGGACAATTAGACGAATTACAATTAGAACTAAAAATCAGTTCTGGATTGGAAGTCAACCATTCTTTAAATTCGTTTTCAATAAGTTCTGGTGATTTCATATTTCCTATCTTTATTACCTAAGTTTGTTTTCTGACAGGCGAATGATAACATAATGGTGGAAAATGTCAACTGATTATTCCGCCAAAAGCAACATTTGTTTTTCATCTACAAGGAAGAACTGAGAATCGGTTACAACTTTCTCATACTCTTCTTTACCTTGAAAACTATCAATGATGTCTTTTTCTTCTTGATTAAGGTCTTCATACCTTGTTTTTCCGTAATTCGGTGGAAGCCAATTTTTTCTTTGACTACCGAAAATATTGAACTTTTCTAACAACTCAAGGTCATTAAACCAGATATGTGCCGTTCCTTTTTTATAAAACTTGATGCGGAAATACCGCAAATCAAGGTCAAAGTCTTGGTAACTATCCGCGTAGCGCATAGAGTTGCCTACCAACTGACGTACACCTTCCATCTTTTCGCGGCTAAGGTAATTAAAGACTTTCACCATATCCGTAAGCTTGTCATCAGTGTAATAGTTAAACTTAGCCTTTTTACTGTCACACCAGTCTTTTTCTAGTCCATGCATTGGAAGAATCACTTTCTTATTTATCTTGTGCGCTTTGTTAGTCTTCCAGCCATTGTAATACCAGACATTCTCAGTACATTCGGGATAATAAGAATGTTTTGCAGTAAGAGTATCAAACAAATCGAGAATTGCTTTCTCTACACCCTTAACTACTTTTGATTGCAAATCTTTGTATAGTTCTTGAATGTTAAAAACAGAGAAATCGTAGTTTTCAAGTTCCTTTAATTTTTCCGCGAGTTCTTTAAGGATGTTTGAGGTAAACTGACTCGTAAACCGCGAATCATTGATTAGAAGTTCCCAATATTTCTTTCTTGCAGATTTTAAGTAAGCATTTACATCATCAGAAATAGAACTACCCGCTGAGTGGTCGTTGATTCTCACCTCAATAATAGGTTTAGAATAATCTTTTTCTTGGCTCTGTCCTCGTAAAGCATCTTTGATATGTGGCATCAAAGCATAATATTCTTTCAAAAACTTAATGGCAGTATCACACTCAGCGTTGAAAAGACTGACAAAAGCTTTAACATAATCAGTTTCCATTATCGCGGAAGATTGTTGAATTTCAACCTCATACTTCTGAGATTTTTCCAGATGGTCAACAAAAATAGAAAACTCTTCTTTCTTCTCAACTGAAAGTTTAATCAAAGCTACTTCAACGCTTGTGGTTCTTTCCGCCGATTCAAATTCACCTTGTAGATACTCTATACTTGCGTCTAATTTCTCAAGTTTTCTGAGCAAAACTTGCCGCAAGGTTGAATGTGGATTTTTAATCGTCTCGGCATTTACAAAGCAACGTAATTCGCCACCAAAACGTTCCAAAAGTTCAATAGCTATTGTCAGGCATTTATCGCCAATACTGAAAGGAAAGTTAGCAACAATCAAATCATAACTTTTGCGGGTTTGAAAAGTTAAAATATCGTCATGAATCAACCGATATTCTTTTCCGCGCAAAATAAGCTGTAAGTCAGGATGAATCTCAACTACATCAATTTCCACATTGCGACGATAATCCCAATACCTTCTGCCATCAATTTTATCATTCACATGCTCTTTGATGTAGTCAGAAATATCACCTTTTCCCGCACCTAAATCAAGAATTGAATCGTAACGGTTAAGTTCCAAACCATCAAGAAGTTTTGCGATTAAATGCTCTGGTGTTGGGTAAAAATCAATGTAGTTTTGCATAAAGGTAATTTAGACTGTTTTGCGGAAATTGTCAACTGATTTCTGTAATCTCATCTTTCATAATTCCAGAAATAATTTCGTGGGAATCTTTGCCAACTTTATAAGCTTCTCTCAGAAGTTCAGCCTTTTCTCTAGTATCCACAAAAATAGAGATTCCGAAAATACCATGTCCACCACCATAAAGCGAGAATCCTTCCTGATTGCGGTAAACAGTGGCTTTAATCTTCAGCGGAGAAACTTTCTTCTTTCTATGTTCCAAATTGCTTAAATATTCTTGCGGGTTTTTAATATAAGAATCAAACCAATGATTAACAAAAGAATATAGCCACTCTCTACGTTCTACACCATCCATGTACTTTCTAAATTGTTCATGAGTGTTGTAGTGATGAACTGTTCGGGCATCACACGAATTTACAAAATCTCTGTGGTCATCAGGATACAGTTGGCGGCTGGAAATAACTGTTTCCGCAACTAGCCAGGGTAAAAGCGCAGTTTTATCGGAAAATTCATCAATAGTTAGTTTACGCATAGCAAATACCGCCATCCTCAGTAACCTTGAGAATGTTTTCTTCAGCCGCAATCTCTTCTGCTGTTGTTTTTGCGTACTTTCTCAGAGTTTCAATAGGAACACAATCTGGTGAATCAACTGAAACAACATCCTCTGAATCAAACTTATTGTTACCTGAACTGTAACTGTTTGATTCATCAACTTGACCGTTACGAATGACCTGAACATCGTAGCCGTAAGCTGACACCCCATAAACAACAACTGAATTTTCTTTCATTTAATTCCCCTTATTAGATGTATTCACCAGTTTCAATCATTCTAGCTAGCTCAGCCTTAGTTTCTTCCTCTGACCATTTATTTCTATTTTGGCGAAGCAAAACTTCTACATAACTATTATCTACGTTTGGCGGAAAATGTCAACTAATTTCTACAGAAAACATTGGCACCCATTGAATAAAATCTTTCTTATTTTTCTTTCGCGGCAGATGTCTAATAATTCCGCGAATCTCAGACTCTTTCAAAGGCTCTTGCACCCTTTTGCGGTCAAAGATATAGTCACGCAGAATTTTCTCAATCGAATCCACCGTATAGCCTTTTGCCCGCAAGTAGAAGGAATATCTCATGCAAGTATAGTTTCGTTCACCAACTTCCAAAAAATCAGGAAGCTGGAATTTTCCATTTTTCTTCGGCTCAAAATCAGAACTACTGGTATATTCGAGAATGTTAAGAGAATTTTTAGCATCAATTTCTGGACTTTTTAATTCTTCTCTATCCAAATGAAGGGCGTTAGCAATTCTACTAACGAAATCCTCTGGCAAATTTACCAAATTATCAAAACTTCCTTGAATAAATCTGTATCCTGTTCCAGAAACTACAACATGACTTCGATAATGTTTAATGTCCACGTTTTGCCCTAGTTTTTTGTATTCCGCCAAAGTATTAAATGAGTCGCGGACAAACACATGAAATCCTCGCGGAGTTTCCTGAATCAGACAATCAGGTAAAATATTTTTCAAAACAGCTAAGTAGTAATAGTCTTTGGAGTCTATATCAATCGTTACCATCCCTTTTTTCATGACTACTGCCAAAGAATCATATTTCTGATAGTGGTCAAACTTCTTACCCATGAACTTTATCCTGTTCACCCATGCTGACTTACCAAAAGTATACTGTCTAAAGGTATCATAAGCCTCAACACCCATTCTTTCGCGGTAAAAATCAGATGAAAAAGTAAAATCCTTAGCCATGCTAATCCTACCAATTAAATCTAATCTACCTTCTTTCCCTTTACCAATTAATGAATCATATCCGCAGTAAACTTCCTTACCTTTAGTTGGAACAGTCATAAATCCATTACTTTCAAGTACTTCTGCTTTTACATGCATATTTAGTGTTTCAAAAGCCTGCAAATTACATTCAATAGGAAGATTTTTCTCTTCTTTTTCAGCCGAGCCGCAATCACAGATATTACTTAACTCTTCTAGGGAATTTTTAGTTCCTGGATTATCAAAAATATTTAAATCATTTATTCCAATATCATACACACTTCTGTTTTCAATTTCCTCAGTTTCTTTCTGTAGCTCTGTTTTGGCTAGATGATGCAGGTTGAAGTTTTTCAGGTCAGTTAGCTTGGCTTGGCTCAATTCGTCCATACTCAACCCCATGATGGCTGAATATCGCTCTTTCTCATCCCATGTCATCTTGCTTATCTCTAGCTTTTCATCGCCAACACAAGACATTTGAATCAGGAATCTAGGATTTACCCTCTTGCCGTTCCTAAGCCTCAGAATGCTTACCACACCCTCAGATTCAAGCCACAGACGCACTTGGTTGATGACATGGATGCTTACACCTGTCTCAACACAAATAGTTCGATTGGATTTATTACAGTAGAGATTTGGACTGGCTAGGATTGTCCGAAAGATACATTCAGTTACGGACTGCCATCTTCTAGGCAACTTGAGGAATTTTTGGCTCAGTAAAAAAGAATCAATTTTCTTCTTGCATTTCGGTAGATTTAGTGTATAATAGTCCATGTAAGTATATGTTTCATACTGACACACTTATTTAAGGAATGAGTCATTTTGAAACGCTTTGTGTGCTCGGAGTTGAAGGCTTCGGGCATTTTCTTTTTCTCCTCTTAAAATTCTGACCAAATAATAATCGCGGAATATTTTCCCGATTTATAAAATAAGAAAGATTTGCCTATCTCAGTAGGTTCGCATCCTTCAATGAAGTAGTGCTTTTGGTAATCAGCAATAGCCTCATGAAGCTCTTCCTCGGTGTTTACATCTCTCTGAAAGCACCAAGCGGAATCTAATTTTCCTGAGTATACTACTTTATACATAATTTTATTTATAATTAAGTTCCAAATCAATTAGAACTTTTGTGGTATATTCAACTGGTTTTACAAAAATAACCTTAAATTTCTCTTTTTGGTTGTCTTTAATCCAGTCTTTCAAATCCTCTTCATTCTCAAAAGCCAAATACTCTGCGGCATTTACACGGTTTCCGCTATTGTCTTTAGAGTATCCATCCCATTTCATAAATGTAACGAAATGAATCACCGCGAAATGCTCACCTTTTGGAAACTTATTTACTTCTGTAATCGGAGAAATATAATTCATAACTTGTCCTTAAAACACAAAAAGCACAATCGTTAAATACAGTACTCGGCAAAGCTGTCTACGATTGTGCTTTTTCTCAGTTAAGAGTAAAAATTCTTTAGTTGTAAATCTATATTTAGCCTACACCGATAGGAGACTCGAAATCAAAATATTTAATTGTTCTGCGTTTGATTTCCATGCCGCTTTGCCATTAGCATGAGCCTTATCGAATTCTATAAAACTAATAACCTGAAACAAGTTATCGAATTAAAGTTTTCCGTTCATAAGAGCATAGTTATCTTACTAAATTTCTATGTGTTTGTCAAGAACAATTTTTGTTCTTTTTACCTGTAATTCTCTTGAAAATAATCCAATCGTCATCCAAAGGTAAACCCTTGTTTATCCTATCTTTAGCCTCAAGAAAACGTTCGTTAAAGGCTTTCGCAATCAGGTTGAACTCTTTTACTTTTGCGTCTGTCATCGGAAGTAAGTTGATAATTTTCATCGGCTGTCTGTTATCCATAATTTTCCTTTTATTTTGCGGCTTTTACTGTTGCCTATAAAGCACGTTTGATAATTTCCGACTTGTTAAATTAAGGATAAAACACCACGCATGGCGGATTCTTTTCTGTATTTTCAGGCTCTTCATCAGTAATTTCACCCGACCGATTATTTTCCGGAACATACCAGCCAAAACCTAAAGGTAAAGTCAATGGTGAGTATGAATTACCTTCTGAATCTTTACTCATAATCATTACTGGATTTCCTGGAATTTCTTGCAAATACTCAATTAGTTCGTTTTTAGTAATCATTTTATTTAATTCCTAAGTTGTACTTAATTCGCCGCCAAACCTTCCTATACCACTGGTCTGTATGGATTTCAGTTACGTCTGTCATACAGTCCAAAAGCTCTCGATTAAATTTGTTATAGGCGTGTACATCATCAAACCCGTAATTCAGACTTACGTATTCCTTGTTATCCGCAAGAGATTTCCAAATATGTGGATTCTGTGTAAACCTTCCGCCATGTTTACTTAGTAATTGCTGAAACAATATTAACTTTTCAGCGGGAAACTGACCATCATAAGTTGTTATTCCAAATTTCATACTTACTCCCTCACTTGTTTGTAAACATAATAATATACCCAATCAACATAAGCAAGACAAAAATAAGCCACAAAGCCACACCCTTTTTGTGAGTGTTGTTTCGCTTGCATTTCTTGCAGGTGTTGTCCAAATATCCAAAACTTGGCTCGTTTGGATGCACTCTTGTTCCGCAGAATTTACAATACTCTTTTTTCATGTCACAGAAATAGTTTCTTCTAAGTAGAAGTTTTATTATTTTGTTCTGAAGTCATATTAATTCCTCATCTGCCTGTTGTCAATATATTTATAAGTAGTTTTTCCAAATATTACGGATAATAAATGAAATATTAATGCAAGCTAAAACATTAAGCCAATTTATTAAAGTAAAAGGCGGAACTACTGCCGGAATTAAATTTAGTAAAAATGCAAAACCAGCCAGACTTAGTCCCACATAGCTTCTTTTCGGTTTTCTATTATTTCTTTGAAATGTTCTGTACTCTTCTCGTACATTGCACACATAATCATCCTGTTTGGTATTTTGAACCGTTTGATTACTCGCGGCCAGCTTTAAAATCGTTTCACTTAATACGCCACATTTGTACTGAGCATAGCCATACTCTGGCGAACCTATCGCCAGAGTATGGCTATGCTCTAAACAATCTTTGTAAACTTTCCAAAGATTATCCGGGCAGTTTTTAGGTCTATTTTTTACATATGTTGTCATAGCATATCCTCAGTAAATTCAGGAACTTCCATTTTTAACCAAATACCTTCACCCTCAGACTTATACATGAAGTTTCCATCACAGATGTATATTAAAGAGTTAGCGCCACGACTAACTCTAACTGTGTGAAGTCTTGGCGATGTTTTTTTACCATTAATGCCTGTTTTACCAGAAGCACTTGTCCACCCGTAAAACCAGTACCAGCCTGTTTCTGTTGGAAATTCTTTTTTCATAGTAAAAACGTCTTATTTTTTGTTTAGCTCTTTTAATTCTGCATTTTTAAGGTCCGCGACTGCCAACTTTCCCAACATGTCCTGTAGCTGTTGGTCAGTAAGTTGAAGGTTGTGGGTAATTCTTGCATCGGCTCCGCCCCTCTCATACTTAACGTAGTTAATATCACCGACTTTTTTAACCGCGACATAGTTTTCAATGTTCGGAAAGTATTGTTGTGCCATTATTTAACTCCTAATGCAGTTTCGCACGTTACCTGAATTATAGCGATAAAAATAATTCCTATCGCTATAGACATCATCATTTTTCCTGTTGAAGTTTTCATTATTCCAAGTTCGTCGTCACTGATTCATTTCTCGCAATGTCATCAGTGTCTTTATACAATATAACGTCGCTATAGTCAAGACGTTCTTTTCTAGTCTTCATGTTGGTCCTTGCTTGTTAATGCTCGAACAGCCCTAGTTACAAACAAATCTAGTCTTACATTGCCAATACTGTTCCTAACAACATTGGCGGCTTCGGAAATATAGTCAAGATTGTCTGTTTTATTAAAACTTTCTGCGCTAGACCTTAGTTCTTGCGCAGCCCTTTCAAATATTACAGCAGTGTCAATTAAAAGGTCAATTATACTCTTTTTACGCCAATCTTTCATATTAGTCCTTGTTGATTAAAAAACCATTAGCATGTTTAATTGAGTAGTCACAGTTTAGTTTAAACCATTGAAGTTCAAACAATTCTATAGCTTCTTTATTACTGTTAGCCTCAACCACATAACTGCCAAAATTTGCAACTTCGATAATAAACATAGATTTTCCTTCAGATTCTACTTTGCGGTAGTTTAATTTTAACTCTCTGTGCAAGTTGCGGCTTTCCAGTCTCATCTAAAAATGAAACAATAGCCTCACCAACTGGCATGCTGGTTATAGCTTCAGCGATATTTACGGTTCCATCAGTTACAAAGCTTTCCGCAAGTGCTTTGACATTCCGCCTCGCCTTTGCGGAATAAGCAGTCAATCCGTGCTGAACCCTATTTCCAACCTGTTCCAGAATACTATCTGGAATATCCATCGGGTTTTGCGTAACAAAAAAGATTCCAACACCTTTTGAACGCATCAACCTCATTACACGCTCTATTTTAGCCTTAAGATTAGGCTGGATTTCCTGAAACAGTAAATGCGCCTCATCTATAAAAAGAACAAACTTGGGTTTATCTGGATTTCCAATTTCTGGAAGTTCGTCGTAAAGCTTTGTAAGAATCCATATAAGAAACGTAGCGTAAAGTTTTGGATATTTTACCAACTCAATACAGTTGAGAACGTTAATAATTCCCTCATCACGCTTTGTTCTAATCATTTTCTCAAGATTAAAACTAGACTCATTAAAGAATCCATCGCCGCCCTGGTCTTGTAGGGCTAGAATTTTCCGCAAAAGTCCGCTAGAGCTACTTGGCGGAACATCACCGTATTTTTTTTCAGAAAGCTTGTAGCCCGCACTTCCAAAATAAGCCAAACCTTCCAGAATATGGTCCAAGGATTTAATTTTTTTCCCCAAATCCTTAGCCAATTTGAAGATTAGGCTCAGCACATCAGATTGCGGAGAAGTCAGTTCTAGCATTTTAGACAGTAAAAGAACGCCAAGCTCATCTATTGATGTTTGAATTTGTTCGCCCTCTTTTCCAAACACATCCCAAAACTTAGTTTGAAAAGTGTGAGGTTTCCAATCTTTCGGCCTATTTTCAGGCTTTTCACCTCTTTCCTCGATTGAGGAAATATCTCCCTTAATGTCCGTCAGAAAAACAGGAACACCAATTTTGCTAAACTCTTCTGCAAAAACTCTAAGCGTTACTGTCTTTCCAACACCAGTTTGTCCTGCGATTATTCCATGCCTGTTAGACATTTTAGGTAAAAAATATACAGGGACGTTAGTGGTTTCTTCCGCAAAAAAGCTCTTTTTATTTGTTACCGTATTTCCTATCAACATAATAAGAGTATAGCAGCTTTCGTAAACTTGTCAACCAGTTTTATTTCTTTTTAGCCTTACAATCTGCGCAACCTTTGCTTTTTAGATAATAATGCTTATGCTTAGAGCACCAAACCCAATCTTTAGATGGCATTTTACTTAATCCTTTCGGCACTCTTCACACCAAGAATGGTGTACTCATTTTCTACCTCTTGTTTTGCGGCTAGAATTGCACCGTCTTTAGTTTTAGCCTCAATATGAGTTTCATAAGCTTTTTCTCCTTTTGCGGTTTTTATAAGCAAAATTATTTTCCACTTTTTCATTTTTTTCTTTCGGACACCATACAGGTGTGTTGGGAACTCCATCAACAACTATTAGTTCCACTCTTTTGCGAGATGGAAGAAGAATTATGGTTCCATCTTTGGCGAAGTAAGTATGAGAACATACAAAACTCTTATTTTCTGAGTCTGAAATACAAATTAAATATTTACAAGTATTGCATGTTCCCATAATATTATATCCACCTATACTGGACTGCTCTACATCCACGAACTATACATTTGCGCCACTGGTTGCCTTTATTGGACACGCCCCATTTATGACCAAGCCAACAAGACATAAAATCTCCTAGTTTTGCGGGCAGTTGTTGAGATTGTTAAATGCTGTGATAATTGGAATTAACTTGTTAAAGTCTCCGCCATTTAAGGTCTTAATTGATACCTTAAGCAACCTGTTGATTTCCGCAACCTGAGTCTGTAGATTTACTACTTCGCCGCTGCTTAGAGTAACAGGCTCAAAATTCAATGATTTGCCGTTAGGTAAAGTGTAACATTCGCCTCTACCGGCATTTTGCGGCGGCGATTGTCCACGCTGAATGTTGAGTTGAAACGCTGCTGCCTGTCCGTTAGCATTACCATTACGTAAATTTTGTGTGACCACGCTGCTGTTTGCAGCAACGTCATTACCAAAATTTACCGCGAATTGCGCAACACTGTAGCGGTCGCGATTCATATTCGACCAGTTCCAACTGTTGCGCATACAAATAGTAGCACATGGCTCAACTACAGCACAAGCTTGACACATAGTATTTGCTACTGTAACCAAAGAAACTACGGTAATCTTTAGTCCACCATTGATTACGACATCCATGCTAGAACACTTATTCCAAGGATTGTCGCCGTACATAGCGAAAGAGATAAACACTCTGCGGCTAATGTCTACTACTTGACCTTCATACCAATGATTATAAGGGTCATTTTCATAATAGACCTGAGCACGACTGAACCATGTTGAGTAGACAACTTTTCCGCCAGTGTACGTAAATCCAGCAATCACGAAATCACCGTCAGCATTACTGAGGATAACTTTCGCGGAATCACCCTCTTTAGGGTTGTCTAACTGAATTTGCAAAAGTGTATCCCAAAACTTGTCTTTGCAAATTCCAAGCTGATATTGATAAGCACCAACATCCTCATTAGTTGTCATATCCTTTATAGTTGCGGGAACTGTCTGACATTTAGCAATCTGCGGAATCAAAGTTGCGGCAACAATAATCGTAACTACAACCAAAAAACTTTTCAAAATCTTCATTTGTTGTCCTTTTCTAAATTAAATTAGTGGGGTCGGACTAACAAAGACATTCTACTTTTGTTGAACTAAATTGTCAACTATTATTTTTCAGTTAAATACTTTCTGTACATGATGGCCTTTAACTGAACTTTTATTTCTTCTTCTGTCATAGTTTCCAGATTTGGGTATATGTCTGTGAAAGTTTTGGCTACGACATCCTTGACTTTTGCAAGTCTAACTATAGCCTCTTTCATACTTATATTTCCCCAGTTTTCGCAGTTTATCTCACCGTCTGAAGTTGCCCAACTAACGTATACATCGGGCATGTCAGGCGGTTCGACTTCCTGTTTAGTCTTGTTTTTGGGTTTCTGAAATTTAGTAGCTGGGTAGTTACCCGCAACTTTTGGTTGCGGGTTAGTTCTGTTGTTTTCATTATTTTTTTTGAAAAACAGTTTTTCTGCCATTTCCCGCAGCTTTTTTGTCACATCTAAGAGTTTTTTTGCCTTACTATTATCTTGTTGAGCCTTTGGTTTGGCAGTTGTTTCCAAAGGCTCTTTTAAGGGTTTTCCGGCGCTTCCTCTTCAGAGTCAGGTTTATTATTTTGATTTAAGTCAAAATATTTACCAACAGACGCAATAACGAATGCAAAACCTATGCCTGAGATTAAAAAGGATGCGGTGTGTAATATTCTAATTACATAAGCCCAAAACCTGTCCGTTCCTGCTTCCCCGGATGATGAACTGTCTTCAATTAGTTTAGGTGTGAATGCAGCAACTAACTTGTTAGCATCCACAGGTTCAGACGATTTCATTTCAGGAATAGCTATAGTTGTTTTTTTCTTACTAAATTTGTTATTTGTTCTTTGTATAGCCGCAGCAGTACTTAAAGTTTTTTGCGCCAGTTTTTGTTTTTCAATTTCTGTTTCGTTGAGTTTGGTTAGTGTCCCGGCAACTCCTTCAAGACTTTTAATACTTTTTTGAGTTGTATCTTCATTAACTTGTCTTGTATTAATAAATATACTTTTATCAGCAAAATGCCAGCCGTGGGCTGACAGTGTTAAAAGACCACAAACCAATACAGAAACATGTACTGTTTGTGCTTTTTTTGCCCAGACCTCTGTAGTGTATTGCGCTAGGCAAGTTAAAGCCAGACTTAAAGCCCCGATACTTAGAGACATGATGGCAAAAACAATTTTAGCACCTTCTGCTTTGGCAAACATATTGTTGTTAGCTAGCCATGCTCCAAGCTCAGTTAGTAGAATTCCAAAAAGTAATCCCCAAATTAGCCAAAACCTAAATAAACCTCTACTCATTTTTTTCTCCTATAACTTCCGCTAATTGCGGAAACCATAAATACATTTCGACATACTAATACTATTTATTAGTATGTCACACATTGCCAATATTCTTACGATGAGGTTGGCAATTCCTCAAGGCTGATATATAGTTTGTTCCTTTTACAAATACGTAGTAGGCACTTTTACCCATTTGCAATTATTTTTTGGGGCAAATTATAATTGAGTTTTTAACAGAGCTAGCAGCGCAAGTTCAATTACACCACAAGCCACGTACAACCAAAATCTTGCTTATCTTTCGTTTCTAGTCTTTTTTATTCCTCCAAGATGTACTCTTGTTCATTTTCAATTTTTCTTGAAAATCTTTCATAAAGACTTTCGTTGCAGAAAACCCAAACATTTCCAAACATAGCTACCAAATCTTGGTCATTTTCGCCACCAACAAAGTAAATGATTTTATCTACTTCCTCTTTGCTGTTGGAAACTACAAGTATATCTTCTTCGTTGTCCTGCGAAAGATAAACTTTCGCACCGAAATAATTGTATTGATGTACTTTTTTATTATCAATCTTAGAAAAAGTTAGATAACTCAAACTTTGATTTGTGTTACCACTGAAATAAATCCTCAAAACTTCAAGCTCTAAATCTTTAGTTTCAATCAAGTTCATATGCTTTCCTCACTAAGTTTTCTGACAACAGGATTGTATCAGACCGTACAAAAATGTCAACGGTTTTCTTCATTTGTTTTCCGCCACAACCTTACATCGGTTTTGTTGTTACTTTGAACCTTCTACCCTTAATTCGTTGCCACCATCCAGCATCCGCACCAAATTTAACTTCGCCAATGTCACCAAGAAGGCTTCCCAACTCTTCAAGCTCATGAGCGCTACCCTCATACTTTAGCTGAGCCATCCGAAGATTAAGAGCAATCATAATTCCCTCAATATCGTTTAGGCTTAATTCTAAAGTAATTGGCTTTTTAATATCTGTTCTTTCAGCAAAAATAATTTCCATTTAGTTATGCTACTTTTGCAATCAATTTAATCTTAGCAAGCTTGCCATCCGCAAAACCGATGATAAAAGAGTTTTGGTCTTTAATATCTTGCTTCAAGTCTTCATCTTTTACCTTACCTTGTCCCTTCATTTCATTCACTTCTTTTTCTACGTTGATGAGCGCCATACTAATCCTAACAAGCTTATTTGTCAACTCTTTTTCTTCCTCAGACATTTGGACTTGCTGTTTAGCAATTCGTTCCTGAATTAATGCTTGATTGAATCCAGCAGCAAAGCCGAAAAAATAATCCGCTCGTTTAATATCTTTGGTAAATGCTGAAACAACCTTGAAAGTATGCTTGCTTCTTTCTAACGCAAACTCCAATTCTTTGAGGAACTTTTCTGTGTTTTCCTCAGTACCAACTAAAGCTGCGCCTAACCTGTCATAAAAGGCAACCGCTTTACATTCAAAATGCGGAGAGACAAGCTGAATTAGAATCTTAAACCAATTTGGATTAGACTTATAAGAAATGTTAGGTACAAATTCTAACCTAATATTCGCATCTTTCGCGGATGAATCCTTACCCAAAAAATCGGCATTTGTCCAACCATACTTGACTTTGATTTCCTCAAGCAAAGTTCTGGCAACTTCCGTCTCTGGAGAATCAGCCGCATACCTAACTCTTTCCCATAACTTTTTGGCGTAACGCTTGGCTTTATCTAAATTCATTTCACTTGCCCCTTAAAATGTTTTCCCTACTGCTAACGTCAGTATAATGTTAGCAGTAGGGAATGTCAATTGATTTATTCGGTTAATTTGCAAGACTAAGCAGAATGTCAATTGCCCTTGATTTCTTTTCCGCCTTCAATCCGAAGGAAACATCAACTGCGTGGCTTTGTGCCGTATCAAGTCCTTCTTTGTCGCGGGTACGGCCTAAAGATTCATGGTCAATGAAGTTTGTAACCTTATTCAAAATCTCATAATAAGTTCCGCGAATTCCAACAATTCCATCAACTCCCTCAGTTGCCAGAATTTTTTCGCGTGTTTCCTTCTTTTCATCCTTTCGCGGCTCGCCAGTGGTTTTGTTAATTTTGATTTGCTCGCCTTCTTTTGGCTTGCCAATCAACCTGTCAAGAAAAATATCAACGGTTTGCGCAGAAATTTTCTTTTGGGCAAGGAATTTCAACTTCTGATTAAAGCTATCTTGCTCATTTCCCGCCAATCTCAACCACTCAGCCGCATTTTCCATACGGATAACGGCTGACTCTGTATGACGAATTGAAAGAGTTTCAGCCGCCTCTTTCATAGCGTATTTGACGGTATTTCCGCAAACCATGCGGACACTAGAAGAGAAAACCTTCAGCGGCATCGAACCATCATGAGAAGTAACAAATTGATAGTACATCTGGTGAAAATCACCAGGAACGATTTCAACTTCACCAACATAAAGATTGGCGAAAACTTTACGACGATTCTGGAAATGTCCGCAAGAATCAATGTACAGACTGGAATCAGCGCCCATGATTTCTTCAAGAAAATTCAACGCCATGCGGTTGTCAATAGGCTCATAGCGGTCACGAACTTCTGACAGAAATTGACCGTTATCATCGCAAAACATACCAAACACTGGCAAAGGCTCACCTGTCTTTGGGTGGTTAAATTGAATTTTTTCCAATCCCCATGCCAAGTCGCCAGCTTTCAAAGCGGCGTCAAAATCCTGCGATGCCTCTTCTGACAAAGGTTCCCAAACTTTGTGCCAAGCTGGAGTTTTACCCGCAAATGCTGTTGGTGCCATTCCTGCGCGAAGTCCACTATTACGATTGTTTGACATTGTTTTCTAGCTCCTAGAGTTACTGAATTTTTGTCTGCGGCTGGCTTCTTTCTTATCTCTCAACCGCAAAAGCATTGTAACTTACCTTAGTTTTAATTGCAAGAATTATTTTCCTAATTTAGAAAATAATTAATGGCTTATTTCCGTACAGCCAGAATTCATATTCGTTACCTTCCTCATCGGTAAACTCAAAGACTCCAGGAAAGTCATCATTCACTACAACATCATCACCCAACTTAATCCTGACAAACCAATCAGGATGCTCTCCTGCCTGTTGAAACAGTACATGAGACACTTTATTCTTATCTATTTCATCATCAAAGAGAATTTCATCCTCTCGGTCGCAGAAATACATTACGACCTTATCCCCAGAATTTTCTTCAGCAATGCTGCTAATAAGCACATTATTGTTGAAAATCTTCAATTCACCAAATTTGATTGTTTTGTCGTTATTCATAAAGCTCCTTTGTTTATGTTTGTCTCAACCACAAACAGAGTATAGCTTAATCAGTTGACGGATGCAAGAGTTTATTTCTAAATTTAGAAAGTATCTTCTAAATAAGAATTAACTAATTTTTCAAATATAAAAATTAAAGGCGGAAACTCCGAAGAATCCCCGCCTGATAAAAGCTAGTTACGAGGCAAAGGAGCCTATCTGCTTGGCAGACCACATGGGTAACGCGGCTTTAGGGTACGTTCAATTAAGCAACAATATTATTCCCCAAATTTTCCTCACATTTTTTCTTCGGCGTGTGCCTTAGCTTTTATTTCTCCACTTGTTGCATCTTTCACAAATAGAGCCTGAATGAATTCCTAAAGAAATTGACAAAAAATCTTTGTAGGAACACTTCTTCCACTTATGGCCAAACACTATACAAATAAGTCTTTTCATAGAAAAACTTCTAAAACTTTATTGCCCAATTTTTTCTCTGCGCTCATTACATCAATAAATCTTTCTTGGTTATTTCTACAATCACCGTAATAATCTACTCGGTGAAGACCTTCACATAACCCACACCTAATAATCTGAATCAAGTATCCAACATTTATCAGATATTGTTGCGGATTTTTATTATAAGCTTCTAACCAATGAGGAATAAACATGTATAACGTGTCTCTTCCTCTTCCGCTGTCTAAATTTTTGCGGAAATCCTCATTGTTATTATAGTGGGCTAGTGCTCTAATATTGCAAGACTGAATAAAGTCTTGATACACTTCAAGACTTAGATTAGCCTTTTCTAAGATTGTTTCCGCAGCCAAAAAAGGCAATAAAGATGTTCTACTTGTCATTTCCTGAAATGTGTATTGTTTCATTTTAACCTTTCTTTTTGTTACATTCGCGGCACTATCTAACAGAGCTTGTAAATCTGAAACTGTCTGTCTCAATTGCTTTTCTGTGGGATAGTTGTCATCATTATATTTATGATGACCGTCAGCTATCTTAAGTCCCGCTGTAGCGTGCAGCCTAGTTCCGTTTATTTGTACGCGCTTTGGCGCGTAATAGTCTTCAGAAATATTGGCATTGATTCTGACAGCGCCCTCATAGAGTGTATCAAAGTTTTCCCTGACAAATGCGTCAAGTTGGTGTCTTAGAGTCCAAAATCCATTTTTTCCGATTCCACGATTTTTCAAATTTGCCACTTTATTTTTCAATGTTTTGCTCATAATTTCTCCTTTTTTCTTACCAACAAGAACACTATACTCTAAGTTATAAAAAGTGTCAACAGATTTTCGCAAGTAATTTATTAGATATTTCTAACCCAAAAACATAAGTAAGAATTAACTAATTTTTGAATATTGTGGGAATTCATTTTAACTTGTTTAGATTCATTGGGTTAGATTAGATTTTCGCGGGAATTATTTTGTGGTAAATAGACGTAAAAATGCCTGATGATTGCCACGACACTGGTAAAGTTTAGACAATCATCAGGCTTCAAGTTGCCTAGTCTCTTTCTAGGCGGAGCAGTGCGCCACTAACCCGCGTTAGCTCGCACAAGACAGGCTTTTCAAATATGATGCTTGCCAAGTACGTAAACTTAACATCCTACATGCTGTGACTCTCTGAAGCCTTGCATGCTGTGAACGCTAAACCTATCACGGTTTAAGCAAGCTAAAAAAATCTTACTTTTGCGGACAAGATGCATTACATTCTTCACTGTAACAGCATCCACAGTCTTGACAGACTTGGTTTCCACAATTATGACAGTACACGTTTTCGTAATTATTTTCCATGTTATTCCTCAAAGCCAAAATTGTATTGAGCATTGTATGAGAATTCTTCTGAGTCTTCAAGCTTTACATCAACGCCAGCAAAAGCTACGTTGGCTAGTTTAGCTAAGTCTGCCAAACTGCAATCCTCAAGATAGTTTGCAATCAATTGTGCAAGTTCTCCGCTCTTAATGTCTTTTCTGTCTACCATGATGTTTGCTCCTTTTGTTATTACTTCCAACCTCAGAAGTATATTAACATTTCAGACCTAAAATGTCAACCTATTTCTTAGGCTTTATAACAACCTCAAAATCGTCGGAAATAAATCCAAGTTCGGTTGCAAGCTTCGTCAAATAAGGCAACCTCTGCCGAACTCTCCAATTGTGAGAAATGTAAAAAGCCCAAAAAACTCTTCGTTTTGTCAAGTACATAATAGCCTCATCTAAAAAATTTTATTAGCACAGCGGGAATCGAACCCGCATTTGCATCAGTATGATGCTGTCCTAGTCCGCTTAGACGATGTGCCAACCTTGACGCCGCTTAGTTTATTCACGGCTTTGCAGTGGGACGTAACCCCATAATCCCCGCTAAAGGATTACTTTCGCTTTATTTCACCATGTTGGCGCATGGCTATTGTCAAAAGACTAAACCTTACCATCTGGAAAATTTCGGCAAAGAATTATAAATCAATTCCGCATCTTTTTCCAACTCTTCAGCAGCGTTTGCAATCAAGCCTAGTTCCCGCGCAGTTATAGCACAGTAAGCGAGTTTGCAATATCCAACCAAGCATTTGAAAGCAACCAAATTTTCATCCGTTACTGTGGCTTGTCTACCGTAAAACCTAGCGGCTTTTTCTTCTGAGTCAATTTCATTTTTGCGGTAAAGAATTGCTAACAAGTCGTCTTGGTTTTGAAAATCGGTTTCGTAGTAAGACAAAAGCTTTTCCGTCATGGTTGCTCCTTAATTTTTAAGGTGAAAGGTTTTTCCAAAGAACCTTTAGGATAAACCTCATGTAGTTCAAGGTAAGTAGTGCATGCTTCCCTTGCAGCATTTTCAGTTTGCTCTACTATCCTTAAATCACCCCATAGCCCTTCTGAATCAGAAACTTCATAAACATATTCATTCATGTTTTCTACCGTTGTTTTGTTGGCGGATAAACCTTGAGCCTATCCGCCAACCTGAAAGAATTACCCACGAAGATAAACAGCGCCGTAAGGTGTTACATCATTCGCGCCGTTCTTGATATTTCCGCGAACGTGTTTCTTTTCTGGCGTTTTCCAAGTGTTAGCTTTGTGAATGTTTCCATTTGAAGCATCCACAAAACAAAAAGCCGAACGCTGCCAAGCATTTTTTACAATGCGAACCCATTTCTGGCCGCGCTCAAAAGTTGTAGGCTGAATACCATGTACTCTTTTCGCGTAATCTTCCTTAGATTCGCCTTCTTTTGCATCTTTGCCATAATCAGCAATGAGCATTTCATCAACTGCCACGCAAAATGCCTTCAACTGCTCATCTGTTACCTTTTCTTGATTTTCCATCTTTGCTCCTTATTTCCGAAAGTTTGTTTTCTGACCTGAAGAGAGTATATTACAACTCTCTTCTTTTGTCAATATATTTTAGAAGTTTTTCAATGATTCTTCTAAAATGTCAACTTCGTTTTTGTGATAATCCAAATTCGCACTTGGTTGCGGAAAATCGTGTTTATAGTTTAGGTATTGAGTTACGGCACGAGAATACTTGCTTTTAAGTTGCTCAAGTGTTAGCCATTGCTCATATCCGTATTTACTAACCTTAACCTTTTTGATAACTGAAAAGTTATCCATGAATCCATCTTTGCCATACTGGTTAATAAATTCCGCGTAATGCCCTTTGAAGAAAATTTCTCCACATCGCTTTTCATTCCCATAATTGCCTTTATAGACAACTTTTTCCGCTGTCAGCATTTCACCGTCCATTGTATACCAATAATCAGTGTCTCCATGTGTGGCATGGCTTTTTGTCAACTCTGCGTTCTCGTTGGCGCGGAGAAATTTATCAGCAAAGCCGCCACGTTGATTTTCGCAATGGTGCATATACCAAAACCAAGTTGCTGCGCCTTTTGGATAATTATCCATATGGATGTAAACAGTTGTGTTTGGGGAAAGTTTATCTTTTGAATTTTTGAACTGATAAGTTGCTCGCGTTGACATCTCTTTTTACTCCTTTGTCTTTTTCTTCTAACGTAGGAAAAGTATAGCTCAACTCTTCCGTTTTGTCAATCTATTTTCTAGGCTTCACGCAAATATTCGGCAATATCCCGCTCGTTAATTTGCGTAAACATTTCTTCAGCACAGCCGAAAACGAAATCAGGCTCATAGCTTTCCATCTTAACCAACGCGCATGCGGTTTTTTCCGCATTTGATGGAGTATAATCAGCATTAAAACTTTGCGCGCCAAACGCCAAAATTGTTTTGTATGCTTCTTTTGCTTCTTCAATTGAGATTTTTGCCATTTTATGCTCCTTATTTTTTGTTTTTCTTTCCTCACCAACAAAAGCATTATGCCATGCTATTTCCAAACTGTCAATCAGTATTTTGGTCAATTTTTTCTAATGTTTCTTGCAGTAACTCTTCCAGCAAATCTATACCTGTTTTAGTTTCTTTTTTACTAGAAATAAAAAATTCTAATAGCCAACGCATGCAGTATTCTCCTTATGAGTTTTTAAGATTATAGGCTGTTAATTACCGCCATTTGTTCGGCGGAAAAGTTAAAGTTAGAGTAGAAATTACCCAAAACATGATGCATTTCATTAGCGTCAAATAATCCGCTATTCTTAAGCTTCAGGTATTTCATATGCATTTTGCAATTTTCCGCATAATCTTCAGCCTGTACCGGAAACCTTTCAGCATCAAACGGACATTCCGTATTAGTACCATCAAAGGTTTGTTGCGCGAAGTGTAGAAGTAGTCCAGCCAAAACATCTTCAAGTGTCGCGGTTTTCTCAACGTCAACAATATTTCTCAAGCTTTGTGTAGCTGGCTTGTTTTCGTCAATTCTGGCATAATGATAGCCTTCATGGTCATGCCAAATAACCGCACTCATTCCGCGCAAAGTCAAAACGTGCGGAATTTGCGCTCTTTGGTTTAATGCTTCCGCCGCCAAAGAAATAGCATTTTCCCTTGCCTCAGTCTTGTTTTTACCATGACCAGTTACGCAACCGATTTCAAACACTTCGCCTTTTTCTGGTTTTGGCATCCACGGCGCAGTTTTTCTTGACATTGTTGCTCCTTTATGCTGATTCGGGAATGATTAGAAGTCTCCAAAAAATAACCTTAGCCATTTCTTCAGCTTCTTTTCTATCCACCATGCCTAGAATTTTGACCAATTCATCGGCAGTTTGCGGAATAGTATAAGGCTTCTGCTTTTTTGGACGACTTCCAAACTTATTTTTTGGATTTGCTTTGTCGAAAGCTTCAAAGCTAAGTTGTCCAATGATGGTATGTGCTTTTTGTTCCCAAGCTAGCATGGTTGTTTCCTTATTTTGCGGAAATTTTCTGTTCAATCCAAATGTAATTGGATTCTGGCAAACCTACATTATGAACTTCAACGTTAAGGAATGCGCGAACTAATGGCATAGTTCCTAAGTCAAAAAGCTTGTTTTCGCTTTTCAAACCCACAAAGCCGTCATTTTTCCGCCTCTGAATAAGCATCATGCTTTTGTATATTACCACGTAATATTGAGAATCCATGCCATAAACGCTTGTAACCTCACTAGGACAGTAAAATTTGCCATGCCGCTCAATTAGGTTCATTAACTTTTGGTTTGCGGAAATCTTAGCCATGCTTGCTCCTTATTTTTTGTTTTCTAACCTGAAAACATTTTAGCATGTCGCCTAGTTTCTGTCAATCAATTTCTTCATATCGTTATTTTTATGCTTCCTTAATTCTGTCATGTTCGGAAATTATAATTTCCTGAAATTTGCCATCTGTCCGACGAAGATGAATTAGAAAATTGCCCCGATTGTCTTTTGCATCTTGAGTGTACACTCCAAGAATGGTTCCGGCGTAGTCACCAAATACACTATGAATCTCAACCGTCTTACCTTGCAACTTTTCGGACAAAATTTCTGATATACTTGTACTTGACATGGCTTTGCTCCTCTTTGTTTTCTTACTACTTTAATGAAGACAAAATAAACTTTATCGCGGATTCTGTCAATAGGTTTATTATTAAACTTCCCTAATGCTCTTATGTCAACTTACTGTTGGTGAAATAACTTCGCCAATATGTGACGGCTTCAGCCGATAGGTTATGCCGTTATAGCTGCCTCGCAATGGCTTCAGATTGCGGATTTCGACTTGTGGAATCTTGCAATCAACTAGCGAAACAACGTCACCAATTTTCAAAGTTTTAACCTTAGCTTTTTTCGCGTGAAATTCTCGCACCTTATTCCGCCAATTTTCCGCCCATGAATTCATTTCCGGACTTTCCATAAAAGGCGCATCAAGCTTTTCGAGCAAGCTTAGCGGGCAATCATAAAAATGTGGCCCCATGTATTCATCCATCGGCTTGTACATATACATGCCATCATGCTTTTCGATATGATAGACAAGCATGAATTTTTTGCCGAAAGATTCCTCTTTCTTACTTTGCGCCACAATGTAAAGATTGTTGCCAACGCGCCTATGTGTAACGTAGCTGCCATGCGCTTTATGCTCAGAGACTTTTTCAGCTTCGATTGTTTTCGGCGTGTAATTTTCTGCCCCGTAGTATCCCATGATTGATTGCTCCTTTTTGTTTTCGTTTTCCGTTCCAACAAAAGCATATTAAGCTATTTGCGGGAAAGTGTCAATGGATTTCTTGTTAAAGATTTCTAATTTTGCGGAAAAGACAAGTTAAAACTTTCTAAATCTTAACTTTCTTTTCAGTCTTAAGACTAACGGAAACAATCCAGCCAAAATGTTGACGGACTTCAATCCTAGAAGCATCGTAAAACTTCTCTAAATGCTCAATTCGTTGGCTCATGATATAGTTTACATGCTCTTTTGTATGTTCATTGCGAGCATAACCAAACTCACCTATTCTGCAAACTGAAAGCCGGTTCGCCGCAATAGAGGAAATACAGGCAACTTTATAAGGTTTGCCGGAAATACCCTTAAAACCGTACCGCGTGGAAAATTTAACGTACCAGTAAGCTTGTAAATCAGTATATTTTGTCATGTTTGCTCCTTCTTTCTTCGCGGATTTCTTTCTTAAAAACCTTAACAAACTCAGCGTTAAATTTCCGCAAAGCTTGAAAGACTATGGCATGCTCTTTCTTTGCTCGCTGAAATTCTGGCAAAGCTTTAACTTCGTCAGAATGCAACCCGTTTTCCATTCGCGGAAAAGTGTTAAGATAATCAGAAAAATCTTTACAAATTTTCTCTAAATTATCTCTACTAGCTTTTGCTTCCTGAAAATTCATGTTCATGTTAGTTGCTCCTTTTTTCACTCTCTAACTGCATACATACTAACATACTCGCGGAAAGAGTCAACAGAATTTATGGTCAAAAGCATTATTATACTCTAATATTTCCTGTGCTTCTGATTCCGTTCTAGTCGAGGAATAGTCCATGATAACCCATGAACCGTCAGGCTCTTTTATCTCGCGGATACACGCAAACAAGCCTAAAGACTTTCTAGGACATACATCTACCCTGCGCCTTGTTTCAGCAGTTTCAATGTACTTCCAATATTCTTTCGCGGTCATGTTGTATTCAGGATATTCCATGTAACTCCTTGTCTGTTAAGAGAATACAGGATTTTGCGGAAAGTGTCAACAGGTTTTCAGAAATATTTTTATTAAGAAAACCTTATTTTTCCTCAATAGTTTACTATGTAGTATTCTAAGTATGTATTTTCCTTCCTACATAGAATACTTTATAGATAGAATACTACATAGCCCATATAAAAACTATTTAATTATTTTTTAGTTGACAAATAGCTCGATATTTCAATCGAAAAATTATTCCAAACTCCAAATTTTCCCACATTAAATATTTCTATAAATTTATATGAGCAAAATCTAATGTTCCTAAAACCTGAATTTGGCACGCAAATTGCTCTTGCACCAAAATTCACAAGTGCATTAGAAAACGCTTAAGTTAAATGGTCAGACCAAGTTACAGGTTTGTGGGAATTAACTAATTTACTGTGCCGGGCTGCTCTCACAATGGTCAACGTTCTTTCTTTGCCGGAATATCCGCAAGTGATTTATTTCACAAGCCGGGATAAAGGAAAAGCCTAGCCGGTTAAAGCTAGGCAAAGTTTCCGTAATGGTCAAAGTGCGCAATTATTCATCAATTCGTGGTGAATCTGTGAATGAAGTATTGTTCAAGATACGGAATTTTTCGATTGCCTCATCTTGTGTGGTAGAATTCTTGAGCATTTTAGTGAATCCGTCAATGTTTCTTCCGCGCCGGTTTGCAAAGTGGCAGTCATCAAGTAGCCTTACCAATTCTGGTTTAATGCCGAAGTCTGCATAGTTTTCATACACTGGCGCAAAATCCGCCGCTTTCTCATAGTTTCCTTTGTGTAGAGAAAGCGCGATTGAACCGATTGCACAGCCTATTTTTCCATAAACACTCAGATAAGAGCGTGTTACTTCCTGCATTCCGTAAGTTTTGACGCCGTTTTGCATGTGTTTGGCAATTGTTGCCGGTTTGATTTCTTTTTTCATGGTTTCTTACTCCTTTTTAATGTTTGGGACGGTTTCGGCCAAAATGACTTGTATCCAGCCATGCGCCAAATCTAACTAATTGTTGATTCTAAACGACTTAATTTTTTACACTATATAGTGTAAAACGAGGCAAAACGAGCTAATTCATTAAAACCTCATGATTAGTTGACTGGTTCAAAGTATTTTTCCGGATTTGTCCGCAAGTTTTGGACGATTTGTTCTGCTCTAATGTTTTTACAGCAGTGGTCTTTTTCGATATTGTCCGCCAAAACTTCCGGAATGTTGAGCAACCTGGCACAAGTACGCCAGCCGCCGCCGTTTCTGTCTGAGTTGGCTTTTTTAACATCAAAGTTATAATGAGCATACAGTGCCATGCCTAAAGCACAGCAATAAATTAACCCATCGGTTTGGTCTGGACAAAGGTATGAGAAGGCATTCTCTTCTGTATTTGGTGAGTTTTTGCCAGCTTCGATTAAATCCGCCAACCTTTTTGCTATTTCCAAATTTGATTCTGTCATTAGATGCTCCTTAATTTAAGTTAGATTTAATGCGCCCGGTCGGTGCTGCCCCGACTATCTTTCCGTTATGAGCGGATGGCTTATGCTGTTAAGCTTCGGGCGCTTTCCGCAAGTTAGGAAAGTTTTACGTGTTCAATTTTGGAAATTTTCATTTCTGTCTTTGTTTCCAGAAAATAAATTGTCGAATTCTTGTCAATCAATTTAACTTCATCATCTAGCGGAAATGTCCATTCTCCGCCAGAAAGCAAGATTAAATCTTCAGCCGTTTCAATAGTCGTGGCGTCATCCGCGTAATCTTCCATGCCGGTTTTAATGCCTTCAAACCAAAAATTGCTTGTCTCAAAATTGCCATCACTTAGCGGCTGAATGTAGAAAAGTAAGTTGCCCTGTAACCTACTTTGTGAGTTATTATCCGCAAAGTTTTTCCGTAAAACGTCTCTCAGTGTCATGATTGCTCCTTTTGTTAGTTCTTACCGCAAAGGAATAATACTAAACCTTGCGGGAATTGTCAACCTATTTAATCATGCTGTCTAAATTTTCTTTTGCGGTTTTAACTGCCTGTATTCCGCGCAAAAGAGCAATGGTGTCCGAAATTGATGCATGATTTTCTTCTGCGTCTTTTTTTGCTTCCCCAAACTTTTTATTTTCTGCGATTTCTCGCTCCAATACTTTCTGAACCTGACGGAGATTAACTATTTGTTCGCTTATGCTTCTCATTTCGCTCCTTTTCTGTTTTGTTTTCCGCCATCAACAAGAGCATTTTCTCATGCTTTCGGCAATTTGTCAATCAATTTCTTCATCGTCTTCGCTTTCTTCTTCGCCAACCATCTGCCAAAATGGGTCACATTCTTCACATACGCAACTAGCGCCGGAATAGCTAACCTGACAGGAATGGCCGCAACATTTTTGCCATCTTTCTTCCGGCGTAAAGTCTGAGCCACATTCTTTACATTCTCTAATCTCATCTTTCCATGCTTCCGGACATCCGGTTTCGTGACAAACTACGCCGTTAATTCTCACAAGCTGGCAAGAATCACACGAATACTCGCGGACAAACTTACCTGTAACCTTATCATTCACAACTTGATGCATGGTTGCTCCTAGATTGCAAACCGCAAAGATTCAATTGCTTCCCAAAAATCGTCTGAGTCTTCAAGATGGGAACTGTGGGGCAAAGCTTCCCATGTAGCTTGCGGAAAATAGCCGTTTCCGCTATCCAATTGTTCCCCGTTTTCATCGTAAAGATGTAGCAATCTAGTTGAACCAGCTGCCGGAGTTTCCTGATAACCGTAAGTATTCTCTACGGATTGCCCGTTAAGTTCTGAAAATTTGATTTTTGTCAAATTTGTCGCCATGTTGCTCCTTTTTCGGTCAGTGTTTAACTCTAGGCGGATTATACTAAAACCCGCCTAGATTGTCAATAGATTTCTTTACTTTCTCCGCAAAACTCCCAGCAAAGATTCGTTTGCAGCGTCAATCATGTCATACCAGACGCTAAGCGAACGGAAACCACGGATGAGTAACCGTTCGCCGTTTCTTTCCAATCCCCAGCCGCTAGGATACTTCACAAACTCAAAGCCGGAATAATCCAGTCCTAACTGCGCGGCAGTCTTAACATAAACGTTTAATGCCGCCCTTGCTTGCTCAATTGTTGTACGCGCCATGTTTTGCTCCTTTTGTCTTTCTTACTAACAGGAAGATTCTAGCATGCTAGTTGCGATTCTGTCAATCAATTTAATATTGCGCTTCGGGATATTTTTCCGCAATATCGCCCCAACTTCCAACCATCCAAGTGCAAATTTCCTGCAACCCGTCAAAATACCGCCAACGCATGACAGTCACGCCGTAAGAGTCGCCGGAATTGGAATAGTACAGCGTTCTAACTCTGCCGCGAATTTTGAACTGCGCGCCTTCAATGCCATGATTGTTTAACAGTTGGTCAATTCGACAATGAGCCTCATACTGGCTTGTTTCGTTGTCAGCATAGCTATACAAAGCTTTGTGGATTTGTTTGATGGTTTCTTCAGTGTACCTGTCTTTTAATGCCGCTTTTAAGACTTTCAAACTAATTCTGGTTACTTGCATGATTTGCTCCTTTTTTTCTTTTTCCCTTCCAACAAAGACAGTATAAGCGATGCTTGGTTTCCTGTCAATAGATTTCCGCAAGTATTTTATTAAAATTTTCTAAGGATTCCGCCAGTAGTTTGCTTGCAATTTTCGTGCCAAAAGCGGTAAGCTGTAGATTAGAAAAGGCTTAGGAATGGGTTGGAATTAACTAATGTGGCTGGCGCGGCTGCTCTTTGGATGGTTGCCGGTTCAAAATGGTATGAACGACTCTGAGAATTCGTCTCCAATTTCCGCACTCACATTTTCGTCTGAATCATCATCTGAGGAAACTACTTGCGGTAAATCAGAATCATCTTTAACTTTGTGGGGATGTTCTTCCGCCCAAATATCAATTTGCTCTTGTACAAACTTTTCATTGAATAAAAGCCAGCGTTTCTTGTCAATGTAATTTTCTGGGCTTAAGCCGTAGCGTTTTTCGCCTTTTTGTACATAGTGAGTGTTATAATCCCAAACCGTAATAAATCCCTTGTCTTTGAGAAGTCTAATTATCTTTACAACTTCAGACTCAGACATCCGCAATTGAATTGAGATATTTAGATTAGTTTGGAATTGATAATTTGATGGCTGAACTCTTTTGTATCGTTTGGCGTCTTTAATTTTTGCCAGTCTCATTGCGTGTGTATATTCGAGATAGTCCAAAACTAAAGCTGCGCGGATGTTTCCATCACACATATCAAAATAGTATTCTCGAAACTGTGCAAAATAAACTTTCGGATGTTTTATCGGAGATTTGATTTTTGTTCTTGACATGGTATAGTTTTCATACTATACTTTTATCAGTTAATAGATAAAAGTTTATGGGATTTGTTAGATTAGCCGTCAACGCAAATTCCATATTTTATTTTGACCTCACTTGTAATATATTTCTTGTATTTTGGATTCTTATTAAGAAATTCTAATAAATCGTTTTCCGCGATTGCGTATACTCCGGAAAACTTATGAGATTTTAATTTACCGCTTCTGTACCATTCTGATACACCCACAGTAGTTCTGTTAAACATATCCGCAATTTCCGCAACTTCATAAAATTTTCCATTTATCATTCTTTAATCTTACCACAAATAAATTTCTCTGTCAAGATAATTTTTTAATATTTTAATGTCAAAAATCAAGGGTCACGGTATGACCTTCAAGGTTTTTCTGTGACCTTCACCATCACAGCGTGACCTTCAGGGTCACAGAATGTCCACATACAAAGAACCTTCCTTAGAAGCAACAAAGAAACTTTCCTACAATCTACTGTCTTTCGCGGAATAAAATTCCGCTCAGACTATGTAAAATTGTAAAATAGTAATTTTTAACCTGCGTGACCGTTATGGATTGGATACTTATTTTTCCGAGAAATATCTATCAAACATCGCGGAACTCTTCTTTCCTAACCCCTTCCAAAATTCCGCTAAAGGTTTCCCCAAATTTCCGCCGCGCTTGTGAATGTTTTCACTTGTGAAAATAAAGAAAATCCGCAAAGCCAGAATTTCTTCCAACCTTGCGGATTTTCGCGGAATTTTAGTTAGTGCGCTCTAAAATTCCGAAATCATAACCAATCTTCTCAACCTCTTCGCGGTTAAAATAAAAAAGGGAACGGCTTTTGACCATTCCCGAAACCTTTAACGGATAAACGTACCCGCTGGAGCAGTGCGCCACCCGATTCTTTTGCCGGTCGCACTTATGACAACCTAATTATTCTTGATTTTCTCCTGTCCATTCGTAAGATTCCCCCGCAAGCCAAGCTTTGTTGTACGTCTCAACCTCTTTCCTAATTATTTCAAGCATTTCTTCTTTGGCCTTCAAGCTAAACCTATGTTGCCAAGCATGATATACCAAACTTTCTCCGGTCATGTAGGCAGTCTGGGCAACCAAAACAAACAATTTCACATAATTCGCCAGTTTCGGATGGTTTGTAAACTCTGCTGCCATCAATTTCGCCCCATGTCCATAGTCACCATGAAGCAAGAGAAAGCTGTGATAGCGAAATTTTTGCGGATTTTCGGCAATTTCCGCGAGCATTTTATCCACGCATTCGATTTTTTCCTGTGAAGTGCCTTCATTGCGGAATTTTAATTCACGCTTAAAACTTAAAACCTCTTGTCTGTCATATTGTTCGTTTGTCATGTTTTGCTCCTTTTCTTACTGTTTACCGCAAAAAGATGATACTAAAACCTCGCGTAATTGTCAATCTATTTCTTTTCTTCACGATTACCACAGGCGCAAATATACGCCAGAATTTTCAAACTTCCGCGCTTTTCTTCGGGAGAAAAATTTTCTTTGCTAGTCTCAACCTTGTCAAATGTTTCTCCGCATTTCTGACAAACCTTTTCACGACGCACAAGCTTGGAAAATCCGCCGCCTTCATTTTTCTGGTAATCTTTCTTTAATTCCGCAAATTCTTTCCATGTTGTGGCGCATGTTACGGTTTCCGTACCATTGCCATAATCTTTTTGGAGATAGTAAATCGGTTGAGTTTTGGGAAATGCCATGATTGCTCCTTAGTTGTTTAATCTAGGGGAATTGTAGCATTCCCCTAGTATTTTGTCAACCTTTTTTTCTTAAATGTTAAGATATTGTTTCTGTATTAAAGCAATACGTCGCTTGCCAATCTTAACTTCAATTGGACAAATAACCGTAGAACCGTCAATTCTGCTAGCCCAATCTGAATTTGATTGGCGGAAAACTCCCGTTTCAATCGCGGCTGAAACTGCTTGGGTAATTAACTTTTGAACCCATTCCGTTGAAAATGCTTCCGGCTTAAACCTAAATGTTACCAATTGCATGAAGTTTTCATCGTCTGAATATTCTTTTAGTCTCACGGTTGCTCCTTTATTTTCCCTCAATTACTTTTTGGACAAGCTTTTGCACGTTCTCAGACCATAAAGCAATCGCAATGGCTGAATTGGTCACAACGTCATGCATAGTGGCACACTCTTCCGCCGTAAAATCGCCTTCATTTTCTGGTTTTCTTACGATGATTTCCCAAATTTGCTTGATGTTATCACAATCCGCCTCAACTTGAAAGTCGCATTTGCCAAGTTTGGAATGTTCCCGCAAAATTTCCGCGTAAACTTCCGCATTTTCTTGTCGCGTGTAGCCCATTAAAACGATTGCCATGTTTGCTCCTTAAGTTAATCTGAAGTTATCTTAAACCTTTTGACTGAGTTTGTCAACCTTTTATTCCCAATAATTTCCGCCTAAATTTCCTTTGACACGAACCATGCCAATTGACGCCATAGCTTCATTCTTAGCATCTCGATTTTCCTTTGCCTTATTTCTCCGCGCTACTTCTTTCGTGGAAATCTTTTCAATTTCTTCAATCGTTTGACCATTAGGCATAAAGCTTGACGGCATGACTCGCTCAATTTCTTCGTAAGCTTCCATACTACTGCGGGAAACTGCTTGATTGTTTCGATTCAAGAAAATTCTAGTGGTTTTCATGTTTTGCTCCCTTTGTTATCTGTCTTAACTGCAAAGACAGTATAGCTTAAGGCAGTAAAAACGTCAACCTATTTTTTTCATCTATTTCATTAAAAATCTTTAACTCTAACTGAGAGAATATGTTGGAATTAATTAATTTTGCAGGCGGGGCTGCTCCCAGAATGGTCGCCTACCTAAATTTGCGGAAATAAAAATAGGGATAGCTTTTCAGCCATCCCTAGAGTGTCAACCCTAAACGTAGGGCTGGAGCAAGCGCGTTACCCGTTTCGCCTCTTGACGGTTGCGCACATGAAAAACTTAAAACAAATTCATAGTTTCATTCTTAGACGTCCATTTTTCGCCGCGACACATTGTTAGAATCATATCAGAATGATTCTCCCAGTTCGCTGCCGTGCTTTCAAATCTGCCCGGACGTGCGCCGTAAGTGTCAAGCGGCGTTGAAATCTTGGCGCGGAAAACCTCATTGTTCCACCAATAAAATTCAAACTCGCCAGCAAACGCGATGTGACCATCGGATTTTTCGATTTCTTGTGGCATGATTGCTCCTTAATATTTTGGGAAATTGTCGGCAATTCCGTCCGCCAAACCTAGCCAAAATTCCTTATTCCCCCTATTCGCGGGGAAATTAACTTCTTTGTTAAATTTAATGCTGCACGTTCGCCCCGCAAACCACCCACCAGTGTAAGAAGTTGTTAGGTTAGTATTTTCAGGTACGCCATACAGAAGCGTATGAGTATCAACACCAGTTTCTTCCGCAATTTGATGGATTGTACCACCTTGCCAACCAAAGGCTTGACAGTAAGCTTTCATTCGATTTTCTAGACTTGTTTTCGGCATGTTTGCTCCTTATTTCTTAACCTTTAAGACTTGCACAGTATAAGACATGCAAGTCTTATTTGTCAATCAATTTCTTTTCGGCGGATTCTCTAACCTCATCGCGGAGAAAGCTTGTTTTCCACGCAACATGTGCATGCATATCATGGAATAATTCTTTAACCTTTTCAGGTAAGTCTTCCGCATCTTGTTTGGCTTGAAATAGCAAGTGTTCCACTATTTCCGCCGTTTTAAGCGCGGCAACCAATTTTTCATGTTCGGTAATTCCGATGTGCATTTTCTTTACCTATGTTAATTTGCCGCGACTAAATATCAAACCTAGTCGCGGCAATACCTTAAACCTTACAGAATTCTACCAGACTCAACGTCAAAATCAGAGTTGAGCCAATTATTAAAGACTTCATGCAGATAGTCTTTAATCTCATTCCGATTGCTGCCGGAAATGGTCAAGGCAAAGCCATCCAACCTTGCCCAAACTGTAACGCGATGTTCTGTCCATCCATCATAATAACCATTGTCATCCATGTGATGATAGTCAGCCTGAAATTGCAGTTTAGTAGGGCTTGATTTAATCAGCTTAGTGCCGCAATCAATACCGCTACCACTAGGGGCAGTACTCATAACCGCATCAATTGCAAACTGCGATTTTTCCGCCCATTCCTCATTGTTGGATTTTTTGCAATTCTCATTCCAGTTTGCCATCTTAGCCAAGTGTTGATAAACCTTGACAGGCATTTTCCGTGAATCTGTCAAACCGTACAGAAATTTCGCGTCTTTTTTCCAGCCTTGGCCAGAATCGCCTTGATAATTGTTTGCTTTGCAAGCTTCCCATTTTTCCTTGCCAACTTTCTCAAACTGCTCAGACAAATCGCGCAAAAATTGATGAAATCCGAAACCATTGCCGATTGTTCTGATGAATTCAGCATAGGTCAATTTGGTTTCGCTGTCAACGTCTACTCCGAAAATGTTTTGCTTTGTGTTTTCCATGTTGCTCCTTAATTGTTTTGCTTTTGTCTCAACCACAAATAGAGTATACAGACTCTTTCACGGTTTGTCAATCAATTTTCAACGTTTCGACAATTCTTTTTTCTTCCCGCTCGATTTCCTCATCCGTACCATAAGCCATGCTTTGTTCATTGCTGATGACAGCCTTATAATTGCCATACTTGACAATCGCAACGGCGTCAACAATGCGCCTTTGGTCATCGTAATGGATAAGATACGCATGCTGCATTAGTTCAAACGGAAGATTGAACTCTTCACACATGCGGTTTATTTCTCGATTGCACAAAATCAACTCGAAACCATTAGCTATAAATTTCTCGTTATCTGCGGTTGTGTAATGAATCATGATTGCTCCTCTTTTTCTTAGTGTTATCTCTAACGTGAAAACAGTATAAACGATGCAAGTATTTTTGTCAACCTATTTCCGCAAGTATTTTATTAATTTTATTTAATAATTTATTGCTTGACAAAAATAAATATCCGCGATATAAATATTGTGGCACGATAATTGCATGGTAGCACATAGATTAAAACTAACTAATCCCGCCAGCGAGCAGCATCCTACGGACAGTTAAGTTCTTTCTAATCATCAAGTTACTTTTTTCACAAGCGCACATGTCGAAAAGGCGGGATTTCTCCCGCCTTAGTTTTTCAAGTTGTTGAAGCGTTTAGATAGTTGCCGGAATTTCGTCTACAATTCCGGCAATTTTCTTGCCTTCTACTGTCAATTCAAATCCGCGAGCTTTGCAGATTTCCGCAATCAATTCTTTCACTCTCTGAATTTTGAACCAGTTGTCGGCGTGCTCCTTCAATTTCTTCGCGTTAAATCGCGTTGTCCGCTCAATTGGTAAGCTTGTACGATGCGCAAAGTCAATCATAATACATGCCAATGAACCATTTTCTTTCAGTTCCACATCATCCATGCCAGACGGTACTCTTTCCGCGAATCATAAAAATTTGCTGTGACGCGGATGACATGATTTTCTTGCGTTGTTGGGATGTCAATAACTTTGATGGTTTTTACACTCATTGTAAATTGCTCCTTTTGTTTAAATTTGAAGTTTGGAATTATGGCGGAATATTTCATCCGCCAAAGATTAAAGAAAGTTTACCGCAAATAGACTGTACCGTAAGCAGTCACATCGTCAGCACCGTTTTTGATGTTTCCGCGCACATGCTTTTTCTCTGGCGCTTTCCAACCGTCCGCTTTATGAATGTTTCCGTTTGCCAAGTCAACAAAGCAAAATGCAGAGCGCCCGTTAGTGCGTTTGACAATTCGAGCATACTTTTTGCCGGATTCATAAATTGTTGGCTCAAAACCATGAACGCGAATTGCATATTCAATCGGCAATTCATTTTCTTCATGTCCATCGCCATATTGCGCAATAATTTTTTCGTCAACAGCCGCGCAAAAAGCCTTTAACGCCTCTTCTGTTACCGGAATATTTTCTTGATTTTCCACAATTGCTCCTTAAAAGTTGTTTTAATTTCTAACCGTGAAAGCATTCTAGCATTTCACGGTTAGATTGTCAAAGGATTTTAGAATCTGTCTGGCATTTCTTTTTTAACTTCGGCCAGTGTTTTTGGTTGCCAGTATAGGTCAATTTCAGCGCCAGCTTTGAAGATTTCAGGCAAAGAAATGTAACCTAATTCGGACTCAAAAACTACAGCCAAGCCGAATGCTTGATTTTGCAATCCTTCGATTTCATCATCTGCACAGCCCATGTCACGCTCGGTGATGTAAAAATCAGAGTTCGGCGTGAAGTAGTGAAGCCATGCGATGGCATTTTCACCTTGCCCGTCAGTCTGGTAGCTTACCGGCATCTTTTCCACAATGCCAACCAGTTCCGCCAATTTGTCACGGAAAAATTGCTTTTCTTCGCCTTTTAACAGTTCCCGCAAAGCAAGCTTCTGGCTTTGACCGATGAAGTGCCGCAACTTAAAAAAGTTGCTTGCGGCTTCTAGCGACAATTCCGAATCTGTTTTTTGTTTCATACTCATTGCTCCTTTGTTGTTTTCTCTCACCGACAAACAGAGTATAAGCTTTCACGCGCATACTGTCAACCTATTTTTCCATCTATTTTATTAAAAATCTCTAACTTTAACGGGCAAAATATGTTGGGATTAACTAATTTTGCTGGCGGCGCTGCTCTCTGGATGGCTCAAATTCCATAAATAGCAAAAGGCGGAAAAGCATTTTAGCCTTTCCGCCTTTGTTGTGCGCCCACATTAAGTAAGGTTTAGTTTTTAACGCATGGTGTTTTCCTCCTTGTATAGCTTGTTAGCAGGCATGCTAATTCACCAAATTTCCGCAAATTAGTATCCGCTAACCGTCACTCTCTTTGCTTGAAGATTCCGAACATCTCTTTCAACGTTTTTTGCGGCGACAAGGCAAAACTCCGCGAAAGTTTGCTCTTTCTTTTTCCTCGCGGAGAATTTCCGCTGAATTTCCGCAACGCGACTCAATTCCAACTTTTCCAGCCACGCAAAACCTTGCTGAGCCAGTTCATGCCAGATTTCAATGCTCTGCAAATTTCGTGCCAATGCTTCTTGCCGTTTCTGTTCTTTACTCTTCATAGAATTTAATCTCCGAGTTAAACCGCGTTAATATTTCCAACCTAAGAAATCTTTCAAGGTAGGAGAAGGATAACTCCTTTCGGGAATCCCTGCTAGCTTTTGCAGATTAAAGCTGTGTTAATAACCTATCGGCTCTTTACAGACTTTTGCTACTTACTAACCTATTTCCCGTGTAGTCAGGTCACGGATTGTTTACCGTAAACATCCTACCTTGAATTTTTAAGGCAACGCATCGCTACTTAGCCCGACTTTCGGCAGTGTTTTGCTTATGCCTGTAACGCACCTAGCCAGATAACTTACCTAATCGCCTGCGTTTTTCGTCCCGCGTTGCCCTAACCTGAAAGCATATTACCATTTCCGGTGATGCCTGTCAATCAATTAAAGTTCAACCTCAAAAGTTTCTTTCCATGTTACGGAAGCAATCCACTCCCGAACCTGTTTGACGCGGCTTTCAATCTTTGCGGCGTATTCCTGCCTGTCTTTCGGCAGTTCCCCGAATTGAAATTCTTTTTTCTCTTTTCCGTAAAAGAAAGTTGTTCCGTTTCCGCCAAAAACTCCGCCATAAGCCGAAATAGAGCCTGCGCCGGTAAGTTTCAAGCTTGCGGCTTCTGTACTTACCGATTGGCCGTCAATTTGTAAATCCAGAATTTTTCCGGTTGAGTTATGTCCGCGAGTGATTGTCAATTTCATAAAATGCTCCTTTTTGAAAGTTTCTAACCTTGTTTCTAACTTGGGCAGATTATAACCTAAGCCCGCCCAAGTTGTCAACCTATTTCCTACGCTTCGAGAATTTTCTTTGCTTCCTCGGTCAGTTCCAGTTTGCGAACCGTCAGGATTCTGGCAATCAATTCCTTGACTCCCGGAATGGTTTTCCAATTTTGGGCATGTTCAGCCAGTCTTTTCGCGTTGAACCTGTTGACGGTTTCAATTGAAACGCTTGATGGCACAGCAAAGTCGAACAAGATTGACCGTGTTTGCGCGCCGATTTCGGTATCGTGCAGACTCACAACGTATTCTTTCCGCCGCGAGTCGTGGAAACTAACGTCAACCGATATGACATGATTTTCCGTTGTGGTTTGCAAGTCTATTACGTGTTTGCTTCTGTTATCTGACATGAAATGCTCCTTGTTTGTCTGTTTTGTCCGCAAAAGGAATATAACCTAAAGCGGTTTAAGTTGTCAACCTATTTGCCAAAATTCCGTCAGAGAAGGCTTTAATTTTGCGGAGAGACTTTACGCCAAGTAACGTAAAGTACAAAGTGACAACCCATACTCCGCCAATCTCTTCGGTCTCAAAATTCCCTTGCGGGCGTTCGGAAAACTCAGTTTCCAACTTCTCAACCAACTTTTCCGCTGTTTCTTTGTTCAAATTCTCCGCCACGATGTACCGCGTCGTATATTCCGCCATGATTGCTCCTTATTTCAAGTTTACCGCGTGACCTAGCAAATCTTGAACGTATGCGCGCTCACTGTCCGTTAAAGCCTCATTGCGCAAGGCAATTAAGTCTTTGCCATACTTGGCAACCAAACTATCACGGAAGCCTTCAAACGCGGCAAGCTCCGCCTTATAACCTTTGAACGGATAGCCATGCTTTGCTTCCTGATACTTGGCGTAAAGCACGTCAATTTCCATCAATTCCGCCCGCAATGTGTCTTTGTTGGTTTCCTGTGGCATGTTTGCTCCAGATTTTCCTTGAAGTGTTTTCCGCGACTAAGCATAAACCTAATCGCGGAAATCTGTGTAGAATTTACACGCGAGCAAGCGCCGTGCTTTCTCCGCTTGCCAATGCTTTGCGCGTCATGTAATGCTCGGTTGCTGCCTCTGTCATTTCCTCAGTTTGGGAAATATCGAACATACAATTTTTCAAGATAAATCGCATGCCTTTGTTTTCGCTGTCAATTGCTTCGCCTTCTTTTGAACCAAACGGCGCGGGAATCCAGATTGCCATTGCCGTTTCGCCTTTTTTAACTTGTCTTTTCTGTTTTTTCCACTGGTCAAACCCGCCCACCAGTGTACACTTCGGATTCTGTGCAATGAGAAAGCATGTATTAAAGGCGGAAAAGACTGTACCCGCACAGCCTAACACGTTACCGCGAAAACGTTCCAGCCGTTCGCTTTCTGGCATATCCGAAACCATTTTGGACAATTTGCGGAGTTTTTCTTTTTTCTCCGCTACTTCCGCCGCTTTTGCTTCGCTCATTGGTTTCCGTTTGTAAAAGTTTGCCATGTCAGTTGCTCCTTATTCTTTTGATGTTTTCCGCGTTGCTTTATTGCCTCGCGGTATGTTTGCCATTATAAGCATTTACAAGCGGCTGTCAACAAGTATTTTCAATTATTTTCAAAATACTTTGGCACGGAAATTGCATGGAATCCGTGAGTGGAATAGTGAGAATTAACTAATGTTGCCGGTGTTAGCTGCTCTTATGGCGGACAAACTCCGTAGAATCTGCCCGCCAAGTGTTTCTACTTCCTTGCGTAATGTTGCCGAATTCCTTCACGGATTGCATTTACGGTCGCGGTATTCCATCCGTAAGACTGAGCGTCCATGTCAAGGTTGAGATTGTCTGCCGTTTGATTGCCTGACAAACTCATCAGGAAATTTTCAACTGCGATTATCCGGATTTCGTTGCTTTTTGCTTTCTTCATACTTGTTCCTAAGTTTTAAGATTCCGCTTCATTGCGGTAATTCGGATTATAAGCATATCGGACAGATTGTCAACAGATATTTTCCGCAATTTGAAAGAATCTTTACTTCGCGTTTTAAGGCTCGCCACTAGCGGAAATCTGTTGACGAATGGTAAGACAAAGGCAAGGCAAGAAAAACGCAATAGCGAGCCTGTAACCGTCAAGAATGATAATCTGTTGACAGTATCAAGCAACCTTTCCATCAACCTAAACACAAAAAAGCGGCATCGCCTGTATTATAGACAATGCCGCAAGTGAGCTAGCACATACGCACTAGCAACCTTTAACCGAGCAACCAACTTAAAATTTTAGTGGAACAAAGGCTGCTGGAATTAGTTGACCTTAGCTCCGTTGGGCAGTGCCCTTGGCCGGTAAAGGATTTTCACCTTTGCCTTTATTCCACAATGCGCCATGCCGGAATCGAACCGGCGCGGGTAAGATTCTGTAACCTATTCCCGCATGCTCCTCCCGCTAGCAGACAAAGCATAGCCGCCCGTCTGTAACCTATAGGTTACAGTAGCTTTATGGCGTAACCAATTTTTCAAGGCAACCTAAGTATAATCCTAAGTTACCTTGCCTGTCAATTAGTAAATGTGAATTTTCCGGCGATGCACGTACAAATTGCATTCGCCCATGCGCTTTGCGGCTTTGCTCAAAACCTCGCCTTGCTCTTTCGTGCAGTAGTCAGCTTCCCAAAACCCGCAACCGTGACCATTTCGATTCAGCCACAAATCATGGCCTATTTCTTCTGGTGCGTCTGCATACCCTACAAAGCCCAAAATCCTACCCGTACATAAAGACAAGGTTGCTTCATTTTCCGCGCAAAACTTTTCAACATCTGCCTTCATTCTGTTACGGCAAACCTTAGACAAGTTTGACTCATCATAGTTGCGGTCTAACGGTTCGCCACCTTGCGGAGTAGACTCATCATTGCTAGACCATAATGCCGCAGCAATGTAACCACGTAAAACCGCTTCTCTATCAATTGTGTTTTCCATGTTTGCTCCTATTGTTCGGTCAGTTTCAAGGCAACCTAAGCATAAACCTAGATTGCCTTGCCTGTCAACCTATTATTTCGACCAGTATTCCGCCGATATATCCGTTATGGTTTGACGGTCAGCTTCAATCCTCCACGCACCGAACCCGTCAGATGATGCCGCGCTACGCACGATAACGATGGGCTTGCCGGAATCGAGAAAGCCGCGTAACAGTTCCGATGTGATGGCATGATAGCCTATGCCTTCGTAGCTTGACGTATGCGAACCGTTCAAACCTTTCGCGCCCCAAACGGATTTATAGTTAATGAAAATCTCGCGACTTTCCGTACCAATCCGCAAACCTTCGGCATACTTTGCGGCACGTTTTTCCGCGCCGTGCATTGAATCCCAATCCGTGACAAAGTTTTGCGGATTCAAGTAATCACTAACGGACAACTTTTCGAGTTCAGAATATTGTTTCATGTTTTGCTCCTATTGTTAAAGGTTTATTTAGGGCATGGTTAGTCTAACCAACCATGCCCGCGTTTGTCAAGTCTATTATGCCGCTACTTCGATAGATTCGGCAACAATTTTTTCCGCGCCTTCGGGAGTCTCTAGTAAGTTGGTGGCTTGAACCAAAACTGGCGAGCCAGTTTCGGCGGATTTACGCTGCGCCGTAGTTTTACGGCGCTTTGCTGGCTTTGCTTCGGCACTAACCTTAGCTTGTGACGCGGCGCGTTTTGCCTTGCGCGCATCGGAAGCGGCTTTGTATTCCGCCCGGATGCTAGCTTCACGCATCGCGCATGCTGAATCAATTGCTTCCTGACGTTCCAACCGAATCTGCTCAACCGTGCTAGCGTCCGATGCTTCGCATGCTTTGTGACGTTCTACCATCGTGTAACCTTTCTCTAACGCATTCACTAGCACGGAAATAATGACTGCCACCCAAGCAAGCCGCACGTCAGGCGAAAACGCCATGATTCCTTCAAGAATGACCGTGAAGCCTAACGCTTGCAGAACGCGGAATGCCTTGCCACCGTCAACCATGCGGTACATTGCCTTTGCAATCGTGGTACTTGAAACAAGCAAGCCACCATAAACAAGGTACTTCAAGTCTGGCGATTGTGGGAAGGCTGGCATCACATAATGTGCTAGCAGGAATGTAGATTGCGGCGGAAATCCGCCTAGAATAGCGCCCCAAACGCCTGTAATAGGGTACTGACGGATTGCACGGAACTGCCGAACTACGGAGACGTAATTGTTGCTCTCTTCAGTCTGGTAAGTGTTAAACATTGTTTGCTCCTAAAGTTAAAGGTTTATCTTTGCGGTTTGTCTTCCGCTCTTTCACTGTCTGCATTATGCCTGACGTTCGCTTTTCTGTCAATAGGTTTTTTGCTTTTTTTTTGAGATTCTTTTTCGTGCCACAAAGCCGGACAATCGCTATGCCAAACTTGCGGACAATATCCGTGCCACAAAACGTGTTTCATGGACATTTATTTTTGTCAAGTAATTTATTTTTTATTTTTAGCAAAGTTTGGCACGCAGATTGCTATTGTTAATTGGTCAGAC